>Ga0307278_10000195_pt1 | contig 30966 bp, 30 predicted proteins | sample ER_DNA_117_FD_194482 | JGI IMG/M metagenome (GOLD analysis project Ga0307278, IMG submission 194482) | Bulk soil microbial communities from the East River watershed near Crested Butte, Colorado, United States - ER_DNA_117 | ecosystem: Environmental > Terrestrial > Soil > Floodplain | place...
TAGCCGTAGGCGGCGCCGGCCCTGGCGGGGTTGACGTTCTCGCAGACGCCGGTGGCGCGCTCCTTGCAGTTGCGGCAGCGCCCGCAGGCGATGTTGAACGGCACGCTGCAGAGGTCGCCTTCCTTGATGAACTCGACGTCGCGGCCGGCCTCGATCACCTCGCCGGTGATCTCGTGGCCGAGGGTCTGCCCCTCCGGGGCGGTGGTGCGGCCACGGACCATGTGCTGGTCGGAGCCGCAGATGTTGGTGGCCACGACCTTGAGGATCACGCCATGCTGCAACGGGCGGTTGTTCTGCTCGGGCAGCTCCAGCTTGGGATAGTCGAGGTCCTGGACCTGGACGCTGCCGGGACCGGCGTACATGACGCCACGGTTGGTGTCCGCCACGGTTGCTCCCTCCCTGGGAAACGCGAGTGGGTGGGACGCGGATGGTGGCGGCGGCCGGGTGGAGCGCGGGGGTACTGCATCGCCCGCCCCTACCCACTCATGCGGAACCGGACACTAAGGCAATCAGCGACGAGACCGGCCGGGTGACACCCCGCACTGCCCGCCCATCTGGCGGACGCTGCGCTCGGCGCAGAGCCCGTTACCCTCAGGATCCTTGGGACACTTATCCGCATCCGCCTTGCAACTGGATGATCTCGATGACCCAGATCAGTCAGTCGCTTGCACCCGTGGCGATCCCGCCGGCGACCTCTCGCGGCCGGCGCAGACACCACCAAGCGGGAACCAGAGCTGCTTGTCCCACCTCTCTCTCCAGGAGTTCGCGTCGCTTGAGCTGCTGGCGGAGGCGTCGTCCGCCATCCTGATCGCCATCGTCGCCACGACTGTCCACCAGGATGGCGAGAGGGCCGTTCGGGGATTCCACCAGGAAGTCGCATTGGTAGCCGTTGCAGCGTGCCCCACGATCAAATCGCAGCCCGGCTGCAAGCAACGCTTCATGGAGCCGCTCCAGCGCTTCCTCGTCACGGGCCAGAGAGGACGGCACTCCCAGTCGTCCAGAGGCGATATCGGCAAGGACGCCCTTGCGGCTACTCCAGAAGCTACGATCGCCGACGACGATGAGGCGTGCGCGTGGCCTCGTGATCGCGACGTTCCAGAGGTTCGCCCCGCGCAGGAGCCAGTCCCGTGTATGGTCATGAATTCCCGGCCCTGCAACTGGCGACACGATTACGACGTCGCGTTCCTTGCCCTGGAAGGTGTGAATGGTGCCTACCATGACGCGCTCCCGGCTCACTACATCGCGGAGCAGACGTTCCAGCAGCAGACGCTGCCCCTTGAATGGTGTGACAACCCCGATGCTTCCAGTCGACAACTCTGCGTAGAGACTGAGGACCACTTCGCGCACCGCCCATGCCTCCTCCTCATTCCGGCACGAGCCGGCCGAAGGATGGTCCGAGCGCCCCTGGACATCCACCCAGCGAACGGCTGGCGGCTCATTCGTGCAGAGCTTGCTCAAGTCGGTGAGTACCGTGAGGGAGCCACGGTACGAGCGCCGGTTCGCGAGTTCGATGATCTCGGGATGACTCCGGTAATGCTCATCAAGTAGCAGCGGTCCCCCGAACACATGGCGAAACGCGGAGAAGGCGGAATCACTGTTGTAGCCGAGCTGTCGAGCGTCTAGCCACCCGGCCGGGAGTGATGCGCGCTGCCGACACGCTCGCTCCTGGCTCTCGGGCAAGGTCGTGACCGGCTGAAGTTGCTCGGGATCGCCGACGATCAGGGCCCGACGCGCGCGAAACAGGATCGGCAGCACCGCCGGAATGGTGCATTGGCTTGCCTCGTCGATGATCGCCAGATCGAACAGACCCGCGCTTGGGGGCAATGTACGGCGCGCCGAATGGGTGGTAATTCCCCATGCGCGGAGATGCGGCAGGACTGCCTTGACCGGCGCCCATGGAGGCTCGTTGGCGCGCCGCGCCCGGACCAGGTCGGCGATCTCGGCATGGCCGCGCTGGACCTCATTCGCGACGCGGGCGGCGACGATCTCCTTGCTCGCCGTGCGATGAGACTGCTCGGCGCCGGCCAACTCCCGCCAGAGCGACTCCGCAGACGGCAGGCCGCCCGTGCGGCGCAGCGTATCCCGCCATTCGCCCTCGCACTGTAGCAGCCGGTAGAGACGTTCCAGGACAAGCGGCTCAGCGCTCAACCGCAGGCGAGCACGCAGCAGGGTGCGAGGCCACCATCCCAGCCAGCCGGGACGGAGGCCCGACCGGACGCGTCGTTGCCACCGGCGCAGGCCGCGATCGTCTCCTAAGGGCTCAGGGAGAAGGTCGGCTTTCCAGTCGAGTTGGTCGGCGAGCCGCTCGCGTTTGACCGCGAGCCGTTCCAAGGAGGCCTCCACCTCGGCACGCTCATCAAGGCGGCGGCGATGTGCCTGCACCCGCTTTCGATGTGCGCGCACGTCGCCGCCAAGGGTCTCAAGATTCGGCACCGAGCGTCTCGCCTCGAGCAGCTCCTCGAGCAGCTCACGCTCTCGCTCCCGGAACTCCTCGTTGCCAGTGCGGATCATGAGGCCACGAGCACCGAGCGCGTTGGCGCGCTCGACGACCACATCGACGGCGTTGTTGTTGGTCGACGCGAGCACGACCGAGACCGAACGGTCGTGCCTATCCGCCCATGCCGTGGCGACGACGTTGGTGATGAACTGGCTCTTGCCGGTGCCCGGCGGCCCAGTGACCACAGTGAGCTGATCAGCCATCGCCGAGATCAGGGCATCCTCCTGCGCATCGTTCAGCTCGACGGGAGCGATGACCGTAGGGATTGCCTCTGGAAGCGCCAGCCGCCCTTCCGCCAGAGCGGCGAGCGCCGTACCAGCGATCCGCTCGGGGTGGTCCCGCAACTCACGGAGATCCTTGCGTACGAGATTCGTCGGCCCCTCCGTGGTTTCCGCCTTGAAGACGACCGCGACGTTGCGCGCCCCCGGCCGCGGAGGCCACGGTTCGAGGTCACCCGACCGGGCGGTTGCGTCGACGGTATGAACTTGCGGGATGCCGAATTCAGCGAGCAACTCCCGCACCGCGCGACTCAGCTCATCGAGGTCCTTGGCGCGCCAACGAGGCTCATACGCCTCGGCCAGGCCTCGGAATTCCTCCTCCGCCAAGGTTGATACGTTGACGAGTGCAGGATGGATCAACACCTTTGCCCCTATGGGGATGAGGAACTCGCCACCGGGTCCGTCGCCGAGTGTCAGCTCCAGCAGCAGTAGCGGCGCGAGCGACCAAGATTCGGACGCCTGGGCGGATCTCCGAGCGTCGTCGCGGAACAGCACCGTCGGGTAGCCGTAGTAGAGAGCCCGCTCCTGGGAGGCTGCCCGACGGGCCAGATCCAGCAGCTTCGGGTTCGGTTCCAGGCGATCGCTCCATCCGCTGAGCAGCTCCTCTGGTCCGGGTGAGCAGACGACGTACTGGTCGGGTGACGCCTTGACGGGGATGCCGCTTAGTGCCGCCTCTTGCTCAAGGCAGTCGATGTAGTAGCCGAGCAGTCGGACCCAGCCATCGGCGTCCAACGGCCACGCCTCGGAGGCATCCTGCGGCTCGACTGGCCGATCGGGACGGGCCGAGATTGGCCCGGCTTCGCGCATTCCTTGCGGCTCCGCTGTCGAGGTGCGTCGGCTGGCTTCCCGAACCCAGGCCAGGTGGATGTCGCCTTGAACTCCAATGGATGACCAAGTGGGCGTCTGGTCCGTGGTCACGGCACGAACTCGATCGTAGACGTAGTCGAAGAGATCCCGGGCCGAGATGCGCCCATCTCCGTCGCGGTCTGCTTCCCCGGTTCCAAGGCCTTCGACGACAGCGCTGGTGAAGAGTGAGGGCTTGGTCTGGTCACTGGTAAGACGGTCGTCTTCGAAGGCGTACTGGAGCGCGCCCGAGGAGGCGATGACCACGCTGCCCCGACTTTGCACTTGGCCAGTAAGGTCCATCTCGTCCGCGCTCTTTGGCACAAAGCCTCGGGCGAACGCGCCGCCGTGGCAGCAATCCAGGAGAACGACCTTGCTCCTTGCACGGCTCAGCTCCATCTGATCCTTGACGAACATCGATGAAACCGTCGTGGACCCGAGCCGGTCGAATCTGGTCGGCGTCGTGACGAAACGAAGCTGACCATGTCGGTCGGTGATGCCGTGGCAGGAGAAGTAGAGCAAAGTCAGGTCGCCCGGCTGGCGGTTCGCGAACAGGGCCTCGATGGCCTCTTCGATAACCTGACGCGGTTGGTTGAGCACCACCCTGACGTCGGTGAAGCGGCCGACTGCCGAGTCCTTCAGGACCGCGCTGAGCTGCTTGGCATCCAAGCGGGAGCGCGGAGCCGGCGGAATCGACGGTCGTGGAACTCCGAGGCCGCGACGATCAGGGCGAGTCGCTCGCTCATGCGTCCGGGTGGCGGTCGATCCAGCGACGCACCAGCTCGTGCTGCTCGCGGGAAGAGATCCCGCGAACCTCAAGAATGTCGCCGTCGAGCTCAAGCCTCACGGACCGTTCACCGGCGCGAGTCAACCAGGACTGCACGACGCTGGTGATTGCGCCAAGCAGGTGGGAAGAAGCGACCAACCCGATCACGAATGCCCCGACGGACACGGCCTCCCCGCTCTTGCTTCCTGAAGGCATCGTGACCTCGACTGGATCCACGCGAATCACGTCAAGGTCGAGCAATTCCTCCTGGAGCTGTCGAGCCAGCTCGGCGATCTCCTCAGGGTCTGAGGCGTCGCCGCCGGCAATGGTGAGCCTGAGCTGGGAGATCGAGGACGTCATGAGTTCGTCCTTTTGACTGGTAGAGTAGCTATTGTGTGCTTGGCCGGATTCTATCGAATCGGGCAAGCCAAGTCCCTAAGACCGTGGTCCGTCGCGACGGCCACAGCCGCTCAGGCGAGGTCGCCGCACGCTGCTTGCCATGTCCTGCCCAGCATCCTGGCCGAGCCCGACCTTCCGTGCCACACTGCTGGCATGACGCGGCGGAAGACCACCCTGTATCTGGACGACGAGCTGCTTAGGGCCGCAGCCGAGCGGGCTGCGCGGAGTGGCCGCGAGGAGAACGACATCATCGAGGAAGCGCTGCGCCGCTACTTCGGGCTTGAAGCCATCGTCCGGCGCATCCAGGCCCGTGGCGACCTCGACGAGGATGAGAGTGTCGTGGTGGCTTACGACGAGCTTGACTCGCTGCGCGCTGAACGCGCCAAGTAGGCGTGAAGGTCGTTCTCGACCCAGGGGTGTTCGTTTCGGCGCTCATTGCCCCCAAAGGCGCTCCCGGACAGCTTCTCGACCTCCTCCTGGAGGATCGATTCGAGGTCATCGTCTCCCAACGGCTCTTGAATGAGCTCACCGGCGTGCTGCTCCGAACCAAGTTCCGCCGCTACGCAAGCCCTGCCGAGGTTCACCAGCTCGTCGCTGAGCTCTCCGCCATCGCGATCATGGCCGATGACCCGTCTGACCCTCCGTCGGTGACACGCGACCCTGGCGATGACTATCTGGTCGCCCTGGCCGTCGGCGCCGGCGCCGACGCACTGGTGTCTGGTGACCGTGATTTGACCGATCTAACCGGCGCTGGCGTCACGGTCCTCACACCACGAGGGCTCATCGAGCAGCTCGACGATCTGTCCCGCTGACGAGCGGCACGCCTGCCCGTGACCGGTGCATGTCACGCGAGAGCCGGGCCGGGACCACTCACGCTGGCATGAGCTGGAAGGCAATCAGCGACGAGACCGGCGAACCCCAGGATCCGGCGGCGACGGCGACCAGCAGCGTGAGGATCTCCACCGACTGCTGGACGGCGCCGAGGACGTCGCCGCTGACGCCGCCGATCCGGCGGCGGGCCAGCCGGCCGAGCCAGAGGGCGGCAACGCCGGCGAGCGCGGCGGCCGGCAGCGCCCAGGCGCCGAGCAGCGCCACGGCGATGGCCATCCCGGCGGCGACGCCGAGCAGCGCCTGGCGGCCGCCGAGCGCTCGCGCGTAGGCCGCGCCCAGCCCGGTCTCGGCGGCCGGTGGGACGGCGGCCATGACACCGACGGCGGTCGCGCGGCTGAGGGCGTGGGCGGCGGGCAGGGCGGCCAACGCCGAGGCGGGGGCCAGCGCGGCCACGGCCGCCACCCGCAGCAGCAGGCTGGCCGCGACCGCGACCACCCCGAAGGTGCCGAGCCGAGGGTCCTCGAGGATGCGGAGGGTGTCCTCGCGGTCGCCGCCGCCGACGAAGGCGTCGGCGGTGTCGCCGAGCCCGTCCTCGTGGAACGCCCCGGTGACGGCGACCCCGGCGGTGACCGCGACCGCGGCCGCGACCAGCGGCGGCAGCAGCAGCGCGCTCGCGCCCGCGTACAGGCCCCCGACGGCCGCGCCGACGAGGGCGCCGACCAGCGGGAACCAGGGCACGAAGCGGGCCATCTCGGCGGGCTGCACGGCGCCCGTCCCGGTCGGCACCCGGGTCAGGAACGACACCGCGCCGAGCAGGTCGCCGAGCGCTCCGCGAGGCTTCGACCTCACGGCCGCTCCAACCCCCATTCGGCGAAGGTGGCGACCTCGGTCACGGCCGCGGCGGCCAGCCGCAGCAGCGGCACGGCGGCCAGCGCGCCGCTGGCCTCCCCCAGGCGCATGTCGAGGTCGAGCAGGGGCGGTTTGCCGAGCCGTTCCAGCAGCGCCCGGTGGCCGGGCTCGGCGGAACGGTGGCCGGCGACCGCGTGCGCCAGCGCGCCGGGGCGGAGCGCCTCCAGCGGCGCGACCGCGGCGGCGACCACGAACCCGTCCAGGACCAGTGGCAGCGGGCGTAGCCGGGCTTCGGTGGCCGCCCCGGCGATCGCTGCCAGCTCGGCGCCGCCGACCTGCCTGAGCACCTCCAGTGGGCCGGCGGCGCCGACGCGGCGCCTGGCCGCCTGGACGGCGGCCAGCTTGCGGGCGTAGCCGGCGTCGTCCACCCCCGTCCCCCTGCCCGTCACCGCCTCGGCGTCGCCGCCGAGCAGGGTCGCGGTGACCGCCGAGGCCGCGGTGGTGTTGCCGATGCCCATCTCGCCGAGCACCAGCAGGTCGGCGTCGAGCCCGGCCACCGCGCGCCTGCCGGCCTCGAAGCAGGCGCGGAACCGGGCGGGGCCGAGGGCCGGCTCGGTGGCCAGGTCGCCGGTCGGGTCGCCGACGCCGACGTCGACGACGTGCAGGGCGGCGCCGACCTGGCGGCTCATGACGCAGGCGGTGGCGGCGCCCTCCCGTAGCGCCTTCAGCATGGCGGCGGTGACCTCCGCCGGGTAGGCGCTCACGCCCTTGCGGGCGACGCCGTGGTCGGCGGCGAACACCACCGCGGCGGGCCGGCGCACGGCCGGCAGGTCCGTCCCCTGCCAGGCGGCCAGCCACCCCGCCAGCTCGTCCAGCCTGGCCAGCGCCCCGGCGGGTCGCAGCACGGCGGCGGCGCGCCGCGCGACCGCGGCGGCGGCGCGCCCGTCCGGCCCCGGCGCGCCGGCCAGCAGCCCGGCGACCTCCTCATCCACCGGGCGCGGCTCCCGGCCCGCCGGGCACCGCCCCGGCGAGGCCGGCGGCGACGTCCCCGAGCGCGGCCAGGGGGTCCCGCAGCGGCAGGGCGCGGCCCGCGACCAGCAGCAGGGCCTGCTCGCCGGCGGCCGCCCAGGTGGCGTTGACCTGGCCGAGCAGGTCCCGGTAGCGGCGGGCGAGCGCCTGCGCCGGCACGATGCCCGAGCCGACCTCGTTGCTGATCGCCAGGGTGGGCGCGGCCCTGGAGGCCGCCAGCGCCGCGGCCTCCCCCGCGCGCCGCTCCACCTCCGCGTCGTCCACGCCCAGCTCCATGAGGTTCGACACCCACAGGGTGAGGCAGTCGACGATCACCAGCGCACCCGCCGCCGCGTCCCGCAGCGCCGCCTCCAGCTCGACGGGCGCCTCGACCGTGCGCCAGCCGGCCGGCCGCGCGGCGCGGTGCCGCTCGATCCGCGCGGCCATCTCGGCGTCGCGGGCCTCGGCGGTGACAACCACCTCCACCGGGCCGGCCCAGGCGCCGGCGGCCCGGACGGCCAGGGCGGACTTGCCGCTGCGCGCGCCGCCGAGCAGCAGGGTCAGCGCCATCAGAAGTCGATGCCACGCCGGGCCGTCACGCCGGTGTCCCAGGCGTGCCTGACCTTGCGCATCTCGGTGACGGTGTCGGCGACGGCGATCAGCGGCTCGGGGGCGTCGCGGCCGGTGGCGACCACGTTGACCGCCTCCGGGCGGGCGCGGATCGCCTCGACCACCTCGGCGGTCTGGATCCAGCCCCAGTTCATCGGGTAGGTGACCTCGTCGAGGACGACGAGCTGGTAGTCGCCGGAGGCGATCGCGCGCCGGGCCGCCGCCCACGCCTCGACCGCCTTTGCCTGGCTGGCGTCCAGGTCCTCCGACTCCCAGGTGAAGCCGTCCCCCATCGGGTTCCAGTCGACCCCGAGGCGGCGGCCGAGCTGCTCCTCGCCCGTCCGCCAGCGGCCGGACTTGAGGAACTGGATCACGCAGACCCGCCAGCCGCGGGCGACCGCCCGCAGCACCACGCCGAACGCGGCGGTCGACTTGCCCTTGCCGTCGCCGGTGTTGACCAGCACCAGCGACGGCGCCCGCCGTCGCGCCGGCCGTGCCGGCGGGGTCACCGGCGGCTCGGCTGTCATGTCGCAACCTTCCTTCCGGCCGGCTCGCCGGCCTGCCTGGCCGGGCGGACCGGGATCACGACGACCCCGCCGTCCGGGTCCTCCAGGACGCGCACCGACGCATGGTAGTGCCGGCTGATGACCCGCTCGGTCAGCACCGACCTGGCCGGCCCGGCGGCCGCCACCCGGCCGCCGTCGAGCAGGACCAGCTCGTCGGCGAACTGCCCGGCGAGGGTGAGGTCGTGCATGGCGCTCAGCACCGTCAGGTCCAGCGCGGCCCGCAGCCCGTCGACCAGCTCGAGCACCTGCTGCTGGTGGCCGACGTCGAGCCCGGTGGTCGGCTCGTCCAGGAGCAGCACCGGCGCCTGCTGGGCGAGCGCCCTGGCCAGCACCGCCCGCTGCCGCTCCCCGCCGCTGAGCGAGTCGAGCCGGCGGCCGGCGAGGGTGGCCAGGTCGAGCTGGTCGAGGACCGAGGCGACGATCTCCAAGTCGCGCCGCCGCTCGGTGCCGAGGTAGGGGATGTAGGGGGTCCTGCCCATCAGCACGTAGTCGCCGACGGTCGCCCCGGGCGGGACGACCGGGCTCTGGGGCACCACCGCGATCCGCCTGGCCAGCTCCCTGCGGGTCAGCGCCGCCGGGGCGACGCCGCCGATGCGGATGTCGCCGCGGTGGCGGACCAGCCCGGCGACCGCGCGCAGCAGCGTGGTCTTGCCCGACCCGTTCGGCCCGATCAGGCCGAGCCGGGCGCCGCTCGGCACCGACAGCGTCAGGTCGTGCAGCACCGGCCGACCGTCCAGGTCGACGGAGACGTCACGCAGCTCGATGGCGGTCACGGCGCCCTCCTGGTGGTCCGCAGCACCACGGCGAAGAAGGGCGCGCCGAGGAAGGCGGTGACCACGCCGATCGGCAGCTCGCCAGGGGCCATGACGGTGCGGGCGACCAGGTCGGCGAGGATCATGAACGCGGCCCCGAGCAGCAGGCAGAGCGGCACCACCAGGCGGTAGCTCGAGCCGGCGACCAGCCGGACGGTGTGCGGGACGATGATGCCGACGAACCCGATCAGGCCGCTCACGGCGACCGCCGCGGCGGTGCCGAGGGTCGCGGCGGCGACCACCACCAGGCGGACCCTGGCCGCCCGCACCCCCAGACTCTCGGCCTCGTCGTCGCCGACCGCCAGCACGTCGAGCAGCCGCCGGCAGGCGACGATGACCGCGGCGCTGAGCAGCGTGTACGGGAGGATCAGGACGACCTCCTTCCAGCCGGCGGTGGACAGGCGGCCGAGGATCCAGCCGTAGACCTCCCGCAGGGTGTCGTCCTCCCGCTGCTGCACGTAGGTCTGGATGGCGGTGAGGAACGAGGCCACGGCGACCCCGGCCAGCACCAGCGTGGTGGTGGTGCGGCCGCCGCCGGAGCGGCCGAGCGCGTAGGCGGCCGCCACCCCGGCGACCGCGCCGGTGAACGCCGCCAGCGGCAGCAGACCGACCGGCCAGCTCGACGTGTCCGGTCCGTAGGCGATGGCGAGGGTCGCGCCCAGGCCGGCCCCGCCGGCGGCGCCCAGCAGGTACGGGTCGGCCAGGGGGTTGCGGAACACCCCCTGGTAGGCGGCGCCGGCCAGCGCCAGCATGGCGCCGACCAGCGCGCCCAGGACCACCCGTGGCAGGCGGAGCTGCCACAGGATCGCCGCGTCGCGCTCCGGCAGGCCACCGTGGACCTCGACCAGCGGCAGCCGGCCGGCGAGCTCGGCGAGCACGCCGGCCGGGTCGAGCCGCACCGGCCCGACGAGGACCGCCAGCAGGGCGGCGCCGGCCAGGCAGGCGCAGCCGGCCAGCAGCAGCCCGGCGCGCAGGCCCGGCGGGCGCAGGTCGGGCGCCGGGCGCGCCCGGCCTGGCCGCCGCTCGGTCAAGGTCACGAAGCGACCGCCTCCAGCGTCTTCAGCTTGGCGGCGATGACGCGCAGGAAGTCGACGACGCGCGGTCCCCAGCGGGAGGCGACGTCGTCGTCCAGCCCGACCACGGCGCCGTCCTTGACGGCCCGGACCTCCTCCCAGCCGGCGCGGGCCGCGACCGTCTCGGCCGACTGGGCGCAGCACTTGGTGTCGGCGAGGAAGATCACGTCGGGATCGGCCTTGACGACGTACTCGGGGGAGAGCTGCGGGTAGCCGCTGCCCTCCTTGTCGGCCTTGTCGGCGATGTTGTGCAGGCCGAGCTGGGTGTAGAGCTGGCCGATGAAGGTCTTGGAGGTGGCGCTGAACAGGTTCTTGTCCAGCTCGTGGTAGTAGGTCAGCGGCTGCTCCAGCTTCGCGGTGGCGACGATCTGCTGGATCTCGCCCCGCATGGCGATGACCAGGCCCTCGGCCTCGGCGGCGTGCCCGGTGGCCTTGCCGAGCTGCTGGATCTGGGCGTAGGTGTCGTCCAGGCGCGTGGCCGCCGGCAGCCCGACCGCGGGGATGGCGAGCCGGCGCAGCGAGGCCGCGAGGTCACCAGCGTCGGTCGAGAAGACGACCAGGTCGGGCCGGTAGCCGGCGATCGCCTCGACGTTCGGCTGGTACCCGGACAGCTTGGTCGTGGGGGCGTTGGGTGGGTAGTTGGAGTTGTCGTCGACGGCGACGACCTGGTCGCCGGCGTTGATCGCGAACAGCATCTCGGTCGCGGTCGGCGACAGCGAGACGACCCGCGCGGGGCGCTGGGCGATCTCGACCTTGCCGGTGGGGGTGTCGAGCGTGACCGGGAACCCAGCCGGCGCCTGGTCGCGCGTGCCGCCCTGCTCGGACGCGGGACGGCCGCAGCCGGCCCCGACCAGAGCCAGGAGCAGCAGCCAGAACAGGATTCTCCTCATCCATCCTCCCTTCCAACGGAGGATGCGAGGGCCTGTCGGATCCGGCCGCACAACCCGCCCTTCCTCCGAGGACAGAACTTGTGGCCACGGAGGCAGGCGACCTGGCTCGTCCCCGCCCATGGAGCGGGCGGGGCCTCACAGTTGCGGGACAGCGCCGGGTTCGCACCGGACTTCGCTGTTCGCCGTGGCACCCGGCGCCGACGCCGGGCGCGCCGAGTATATGCCAGACTCGTCCCATGGCAGGCGAAGTCCGGCGGCGGCTGGACGAGATCCTGGATGCGGCCCTCGCCGCCTTCCCGTCCCAGGGCCGCGATCTCGGGCTGCACGCTTACGACGGGCAGGTCGACGACCTCTCCCCCGCCGCGCTGGCCGGACGGGCCACGGAGCGCCGGCGGCACCTCGCCGAGCTGGCCGCCATGGTGCCCGGCGCCGACCAGGATGCCGACGACCGCGACCAGCTCGCCCTGTGGCTGGCCGAGGAGGAGCTGCTGCTCGCCCGGCGCGAGGAGGCCCGCCGCGACCCGATGTGGGCGACCCGCGTGCTGCGGGTGAACTCCTACCTGGAGGGGCCGGCGGCCACCGCGGCCGAGCGCGCGGACGCGCTGCGCCGCCACCTCGAGCAGGTGCCCGACGCGCTGGACGGCCTTGCCGCCGGCCTGGACGAGGTGCCGCTGGCGTTCCGGGAGGCGGCCGGGGACGTGCTCGCCGGTTACGCGAGCTTCTACCGGACGGAAGCGGCCGGCCTGGCTGGGGAGGACGTGGCCGAGCGGGCCGCCGCCGCGGTCGAGCGGTACGCGGCCAGGGTCGCCGCCCTGGACGGACCGTCGCTGGAGCCCTGGGGCGCCGCCGACTTCGGCGAGCTGCTGCGGGTGCGGACCGGCGCGCCGCTGGACGCGGCGGAGCTGCTGGCCAGGGGCCGGGCCGAGGCGGACCGCCAGCGCGTGCGGCAGCGTGAGGCGGCCGCAAGGGCCGGCGGCACCGTCGCCGAGGTGCAGGCCAAGGCCGTCGGGCCGGCCGCCGGGGAGCTGCTGCGGCTGGCCGAGGGGCTGGTCGCCGAGTGCCGCCGCTTCGTGGTCGACAGCGGGTTCGTGTCCCTGCCTGGCGACGAGCCGCCGGGCGTGGAGCTGGCCCCGCCGTTCCTGCGCGGCGCCACCGCCTTCTACCACAGCCCCGGCCCGTTCGAGCCGGGCGACGCCGCGGCCTTCCGCCGCTACCACCTCACCCCGCCGCTGCCGGAGTGGGACGGCGAGCGGACCGCGCGCTGGCTGGCGCTGTTCCAGCCGCAGACCCTGGCCATCTGCACCCTGCACGAGACCTACCCGGGCCACCACGCGCACGAGCTGCACCTGCGCCACGCGCCCAGCCGGATCGCCACGGCCCTGTGGAACGAGGTGCTCGGGGAGGGCTGGGCGCACTACTGCGAGGAGGCCGCGTTCGAGGCCGGCTTCCGCGCCGGCGACCCCGAGGCCGAGGTCGCCATGCGGACCGACGCGCTGGTCCGCGCCGCGCGGCTGCTGTGCGCGGTCGGCATGCACACCCAGGGCATGTCCCTGGACGAGGCGACCAGGGAATTCCAGGAGACCGCCGGGCTGGACCCCGACCATGCCCGGCTGGAGGCCGTCCGCGGCACCTGGGACCCTGGCTACTTCGGCTACACCCTCGGCAAGCTCGAGATCCTGGACCTCCGCGAGCGGATCGGCGGCGACGCCGCGGCCTTCCACGACCGGCTGCTCGCGCTCGGCACCCCACCGCCGGCGATCGCGGCCCGCCGCCTGCTGCCTTAGCGGGTCAGGACGAACAGCGCGACCAGCACCGCGATGGCCAGCGCGACCCAGAACAGCGGGTCGATCCCATAGGGGGCGGCACCGCGGCGGGACCCGTACCGCCTGCGAGCGCCCCGTCTCCGGTAGTAGCGAGCCATTGGCCTGCCTCCTGCACGCTAACGTCGTCACCTGCCTTGTTCCCCGCGGAGCGGCGTCCCAAGCGACGCAATCGCTGGAATGGGGCGCCTCCCCTACCCTGGCGCGGTGCGCTCCGACACCCGCCCGGACCGGGCCGCGAACCTGGGTGCCCTGCTCCGGGTGGTGGCCGCGGCCGCGTGCTGGGCCATGGCCGCGGTGCTCGCCAAGCACGTCTTCGACCGTGGGGTGCCGCCGATCCGCCTGGCCGAGGCGCGGGTCGCGGTCGCGGTGGCGGTGCTCGCGCCGCTGCTCGTGTGGCGCCGGCCCCGGCTGCTGCGGCCGCCGCCGGGCACGCTGCCGCTGCTGGTCGGCTTCGGCGCCTGCGTGGCCGCGGTCAACCTCAGCTACTACCTGGCCATCGACCACCTGCCGGTCGGGGTGGCGGTCTCGTTGCAGTACACCGGGCCGGCGATGGTGCTGGCCGTGTCCGCCCTGGCCGGCCGCGGCGCCCGGACCCCTCCGGGGCGGGTCGCGTGGGTGGCGGCGGCCATGACCCTCGCCGGCGCCGTGCTGGTCAGCCGCGCCCTGGAGGGGCTCGGCGGGCTCGACGTCCCGGGGGTGGCGGCGGGGCTCGCCTCGGCGGTCACCTTCGCCGCCTACCTGCTCACCGCGGAGCTGGCCGGCAGCCGCGGGGCGCACCCGGCGACCACGCTGCTGTGGGGGTTCCTGTCGTCGGTGGCCATCTGGTCGCTGGTGGCGCCCTGGTGGTCGTGGCCGGTGGAGGCCCTGCGCGACCCGGGCGTCGCCCTGGCCGTCGCCGGGGTCGGCCTGGTCGGCACCCTGCTGCCGTTCGCCCTGGCCGTCGGCGCGGTCCGGGTCATCAGCGCCGCCAGCGCCGGCATCGCCGCGACCTCCGAGCCGGTGTTCGCCGCCGCCTTCGCCTGGGTACTGCTCGACCAGCGGCTCGCCCCGCCCCAGCTCGCCGGCGGCGCCCTGGTCGTCGCCGGGGTCGTCCTCGCCCAGCTCGCCGCCGCCTCCTCGGGCGGCCGCGGCCGGGCAGCGACTAATGTAGAAGGTGGAGGACAACCCCTTCGAGCGCTGGGAGCCGACGGTGAGCGAGGAGCGTGACAAGGTCACCGTGGGCGGGGTGCTGGACCAGCTCCCCGACCCGGACCCCGACGAGACCAGAGACTGGTTGGACTCGCTGAGCGACGTCGTCGACCGCGAGGGCGCCGGCCGGGCGCGCTTCCTGCTCCGCATGATGCTCGCGCACGCGGGCACGCTGGACGTCGGGCTGCCGCCGCTGCCGTCGACCGACTATGTCAACACCATCCCGGCCGCCGCCGAGCCGGACTATCCGGGCGACGAGGAGCTGGAGCGGCGGCTGCTGGCGATCGTGCGCTGGAACGCGGCCGCGATCGTCTCCCGCGGCAACCGGCCCGACCTGGGCGTCGGCGGCCACATGGCGTCCTACGCCTCCGCGGCGGAGCTGTTCGAGGTCGGCTTCAACCACTTCTTCCGGGGCAAGGACGGCGGCCACGGCGACCAGATCTTCTTCCAGGGCCACTCCTCCCCCGGCGTCTACGCCCGCGCGTTCCTGGAGGGCCGGCTCACCGGGGAGCAGCTCGACGCCTTCCGGCAGGAGAGCCGGCCGGGCGGGTTGTCGTCCTACCCGCACCCGCGGCTGATGCCGGACTTCTGGGAGTTCCCCACCGTCTCCATGGGCCTCGGCCCCCTGAACGCGATCTACCAGGCACGCTTCAACAAGTACCTGCACAACCAGGAGATCGCCGACACCTCCGGCTCGCGGGTCTGGGCGTTCATCGGCGACGGCGAGATGGACGAGCCCGAGTCGCAGGGCGCCCTCACCGTGGCCAGCCGGGAGGGTCTCGACAACCTGGTCTTCGTGCTCAACTGCAACCTGCAGCGGCTGGACGGGCCGGTCCGGGGCAACGGCAAGATCATCCAGGAGATGGAGTCGCTGTTTCGCGGGGCCGGTTGGAACGTCGTCAAGGTGGTCTGGGGCCGGCTCTGGGACGACCTGCTTGCCCGCGACACCTCCGGCGCGCTGGTCGCCAAGCTGAACGCCACCCCCGACGGGCAGTTCCAGACCCTGGCCGCCGAGGACGCCGCCTATATCCGCGAGCGCCTGTTCGACAGCAAGCCCCTGCGGGAGCTGATCGACGGCCTGTCCGACGAGGACGTCGTCAGGCTCGCCGTGGACCGGGGCGGCCACGACCTGCGCAAGGTGCACGCCGCCTACCGCGCCGCGGTCGACCACCGTGGCCAGCCGACGGTGGTCATCGCCCAGACGATCAAGGGGCGGGGGCTGGGCCGCGAGTTCGAGGCCCGCAACGCCACCCACCAGATGAAGAAGTTCGTGCGCGGCACCCTGAACACCTTCAGGGACCGGCTCGGCATCGACGTGCCCGACGAGGCGCTGGAGAAGGGCTATCCGCCCTACTACAAGCCGCCGGCGGACGCCGACCTCGTCGAGTACCTGCGGCAGCGGCGCCAGGAGCTGGGCGGGCCGGTACCCAGGCGGGTGGTCCGCGACCACCCGCTCAACCTGCCGGGCACCGAGCTGTACGGGCAGCTCAAGAAGGGCTCCGGCAAGCAGGAGGTCGCCACCACCATGGCGCTGGTGCGGCTGATCAAGGACCTGCTCCGCAACCCCGACGTGGGCAGGCGGATCGTGCCGATCATCCCCGACGAGGCGCGCACCTTCGGGATGGACTCGCTGTTCCCCGCCCTGAAGATCTACTCCCCCAGGGGCATGACCTACGACGCCGTCGACCGCGAGCTGGTGCTGTCCTACAAGGAGGACACCAAGGGCCAGATCCTCCACGAGGGCATCACCGAGGCCGGCGCGATGGGCTCGTTCTCGGCCGCCGGCGCCAGCTACGCCACCTTCGGCGAGCCGATGATCCCGCTGTACATGTTCTACTCGATGTTCGGCTTCCAGCGGACCGGCGACTCGATGTGGAGCGCCGCCGACCAGCGCTGCCGCGGCTTCCTGATCGGGGCGACGGCCGGGCGGACCACCCTGAACGGCGAGGGGCTGCAGCACCAGGACGGCCACTCGCTGCTGGTGGCGACCACCAACCCGGCCTGCGTGGCCTACGACCCCTCGTTCGCGTTCGAGATCCCGGTGATCGTCCAGGACGCGCTGCGCCGCATGTACGGCGAGCACCCCGAGGACGTCTTCTACTACCTCACCGTCTACAACGAGCCGTTCGTGCAGCCGCCGATGCCGGAAGGGCTCGACGAGCAACTGATCCTCCAGGGCCTGTACCGCTATAAGGCGGTCGACGGCAAGCACGCGCACCGGGCCCAGATCGTGACCAGCGGCAGCGCCATGCCGCTGGCGCTGCGGGCCAGCGAGCTGCTCGCCGACGACTTCGACGTGGCCGCCGACGTGTGGAGCGCGCCCGGCTGGCAACGGCTGCGGCAGGACGCGCTGAGCTGCGAGGAGTGGAACCGCCTGCACCCGACCGAGGACCCTCGGCTGCCGCTGGTGACCCGCACGTTCGCCGAGGTCGAGGGGCCGATCGTGGCCGTGACCGACTGGATGAAGCTGGTCCCCGACCAGATCTCCCGCTGGGTGCCGCAGCCCTACTCGATCCTCGGCACCGACGGCTTCGGCCGCTCCGACACCCGGCCGGCGCTGCGCCGCCACTTCAAGATCGACGCCGAGAACATCGCCGTCGCGGTGCTGCAGGAGCTCAGCCTGGCCAACGACCTGGAGCGCGACGTGGTCGCCGACGCCATCAAGCGCTACGACCTGGACCCCGACGCCACCACCGAGGTGCCGTAGGGTCGGAGGTCACGACGGCCAGCCCGCGACGACCGACGGCCGGCCCCGGTCCTCACAGGGCTTCGGGCCCGGGGTCCGTGGCGAGCGCTCGTCCGGCGCCGGGTCCATCCCGGGAATGGTGAGGGTCGCGCCGCCCGCAGTCACGCGCAGGGTGGCCTGAGGCAGCCCGCGGGTGCACCACTCGTCCCAGATGAAACGCCACATCATCGCGCCGTCGATGACCCACGACCCGCTGAGCCGCCGGATGCCGTCGACCGGGAGGTCGCCCTCCACGGTGGTGGTCGCCGGGTTGCCCCTGACCGGCAACGGCCGGCCGCCCTCGCCCTCCACCGCCAGGCGCAGGGTGAGCCGCAGGTGGCAGCGGGGCCCCTGCCGGTACCGCACCCCGCCCTGGACGATGGTCCCCTGGTAGCCGTCGGTCACGCCCCACTCCTCCACCCAGACCAGCCGCCACTGGTCGGAGCGGCAGGCCGGCAGGCTGCGGTCCCCCACCGTGGGCGCGGTGGGCCGGAGCTGCTCGACCGTGGTGGGGATCGTCTCGGCGACCGCCCGGTGCTGGTCCCACAGCCGCCGGCCGTCCGCGTGGACCCCGAACCCGACGCTGTGGGGCACGCAGCGGGCCGCGCCCGTCAGGCACGGGCGGCCCCAGTCGATCGACCAGCCCGCGAAGTGGTACCGGTCGTCGGCGATGGGGTGGTTGACGGTGCGTAGGTAGGGCCGGCCGTTGGGTAGCCGGCCCAGGCTGGTGGTCCCCCCCACCCAGTTCTCGCCGATCCAGAACGACCGGCTGACCTGCCACGAGACCTCGAACGCCGCCGGCGGCATCGCCGGGACCGCGATCCCCGGCGGGACCAGGGTCAGGTACTGCCGCTCTCCCCGCCCCGTGTACGGCACGATCCGCCAGTCGGGCGGGTAGCGGAAGCGGAGGTTGCCGGCCACGTCGGTGTAGGTCTTCCAGCCCTCGGTGGAGACCGTGCTGGGCAGGGGCCGCTCGCCGGAGGCCCTGACCACGGCGACGCCGACCACGGCCGCCAGCACCAGGGCCATGGCGACCGCGCCGACCAGCAGCGGCCGCCGGCTGCGGCGGCGGAGCGCATGGTCGAGCGGGGCGCCCCGCAGTGCCGGCTCGTCGGCGACCGCCTCGGCGAGCACCCTCCTGACCCGGTCCTCGATGGTCATGGTCCCACCTCCGTGTTGCTGGTCAGGCGCTCGCCGGCGTAGGTGGCGCCGAGCCGGGCGCGCAGGCGGGCGAGGCCGCGGTGGACCAGGGACTTGACCGTGCCGACCGGGACGCCGAGCTGGCGGGCGACCTCGGCCTCGGACAGGTCCAGGTAGAAGCGCAGCACGATCGCGGCCCGCTGGCGGGCGGGGAGCCGCCGCAGCGCCTGCCACAGGATCAGGTCGTCGCCGCTGAAGTCGGGCTCGTGGCGTTCCTGCGGTCGGCTGGCGAGCAGGTGGCGGGCCTCCACGACCGCCCGGCGCAGCAGCGACCGGTGCCGGTTGAGCAGCACCTTGCGGGCGAAGGCGGCCGGCCGATCGTAGCCGCGCACCCGCGGCCAGGCCGCGAAGGTGCGGGCCATCGCCTCCTGGGCCAGCTCCTCCGCCTCGCCCCAGTCGCCGGTCAGCAGGAACCCGATCCTGCGCAGCGACCAGAACTCGTCGGCGAAGAAGTCCAGGAACTCCCTGTCGTCGCCTGCCATCTCGACCACCTACACGCGATGCCCGGCCGGCGGGTTGCGCCCATTGTCGGCCGCGGAGCGCGGAACGCTCAGGTCGCCGACAGCCGCAGGAACCGGCGCACGCGCAGCAGCCGCAGCGCCGGCCGCATCGGGAGCGGCACCAGCGTCATGCCGTCGTCGGCGTCGAGCATGCCCGGACCGGTCAGCTCGACCCGCCGGCCGCCCCGCTCCAGCGTGCAGGCGCCGGCGGCCAGCACGTTCCTGACCCAGTCACGGTCGGCGCCGTACAGCAGCGCGACGACGTAGCCGCCGTCGACGCGGAAGGCGAGCACCGGGGTCCGGTAGCGGCGGCCCGACCGGCGCCCGCGGTGCACCACCACCGCCACCGGCGACAGCCGCCGTCCGGCGAAGGTCCGCACGACACGATTGAACACCAGCCGGTTGAACTGGGCAAGGCCGTCGGAGAAGGTCACGGCGGGAGCTGCCTGACCTGCTGGGCCGCCCACGGGCTGAGCACCCACGGCGCGGTCAGCGCGACCGTGCGGAACGACGGCCACGGCACCCAGCGCCACTCGGCGACCTCGGCCGGGTCGGCGGCGACCGTGGGCGCGCCGGCGCCATCGAGCCGCGCGAAGAACACAGGGCAGAGCTCGTTCTCGACGATGCCGTCGGCGGCGACCGCCCGGTAGGAGAACCCCGGCAGCACCGGGTCGAGCCGCCCCACCTCCAGCCCGAGCTCCTGGCGCAGCCGCCGCCGCGCCGCGGCGGCGACGTCCTCGCCGGGGCCCGGATGGCCGCAGCAGGAGTTGGTCCACACGCCCGGCCAGGTCTGCTTGGTCAGCGCGCGCCTGGTCGCCAGGAACCGTCCGGCGCCGTCGAACACGTACACCGAGAAGGCCAGGTGCAGCGGCGTGTCGGCGTGGTGGGCCTGGTCCTTGGGCAGCGCGCCGACCGGTCGGCCCGCGGTGTCGACGAGCACCACCAGCTCGGGAGCGGCCGGCACGTCAGCGCGGGGAGGTGTCGACGAACGGGGGGCGGGTGACGCGCGCGCCACCGCGCTTGCCGCGGACGTCGACCTGCAGCTCGGTGTCCTTGGCCGCCACGTCGGGCAGGACGTAGGCGAGGGCGATGCCGTGGCGCAGCGTCGGCGAGAAGGTGCCGCTGGTCACCTCCCCGACCCGGCGGTCGCCGTCGAGCACGGCCATGCCGTGGCGCGGGATCAGCCGGTCGGTGGCGGCGAGGCCGACCAGCAGGCGCTCGGGACCGGCCTGCTTGCGGGCGCGCAGGGCCTCGCGGCCGCGGAAGCCGCCCTTGTCCAGCGCCACCGCCCAGCCGAGGCGGGCCTCGAACGGGTCGGTGTCGGTGGAGATGTCGTTGCCGTGCAGCGCGTAGCCCATCTCCAGGCGCAGGGTGTCGCGGGCGCCCAGCCCGACCGGCACGATGCCCAACGGCGCTCCCCGGTCGAACAGCTCCTCCCACAGCTTGGGGGCGACGTCACCGGGCACCAGCAGCTCGAAGCCCCGCTCGCCGGTGTAGCCGGTGCGGCAGAACCGGGCCGGCTGGCCGCCGTAGTGGGCCGCCGCCATGTGCATGTAGGCCAGCTCGGCGACCTCCGGGAACAGCGCGGCGACCAGCTCGGGCGCGCGCGGTCCCTGCACAGCGATCACGGCCACGTCGGGCCGTGGGGTGACCTCGGTGGTCGGGGGCGCGGAGTCGCGGACCGCGTCGGCCACCTTCGGCCAGTTGGCGGCGTTGGGGACCAGCAGGAAGCCGTCGGCCTCCCGGTAGACGATCAGGTCGTCGACGATGGTGCCGTCGTCGGTGAGGCACAGGGTGTACTGGGCGGCGCCCGGCTCGGTCAGCCGGTCCAGGTCGTTCGACAGCGCGTGCTGCAGGGCGTCGCTGGCGCCGTCACCAGCCACCTCGACCTTGCCGAGGTGGGAGAGGTCGAAGACGCCGACCGCCTCGCGCACCGCGCGGTGCTCGGCCAGCGTCCCCTGGTACTCGATCGGCATGTCCCAGCCGGCGAACGCGCCCATCTTGGCGCCGAGGCCGCGGTGGACCGCGTCCAGCGGCGAGCGCTTCAGGTCGGCGGTCATCGCCGCCTAGCCTTCCGGCGGCCGCGGCGCCCGTGGCATGCGGCCGGGCGGCCGGGAGGTGCGCACCGGCGGCGAGGCGTCGTCGCCGAGCATCCGCTCGGAGCGGCCGGTGGCCTTCAGCCGGGCGTTGTAGGCGCGCATCCGCTCGGGGTAGCCGACGATCTGGACGTCGTAGACGGGCAGGCCGAGCTGCTTGGCGACCTGCCGGATGACCTGGGGCGAGCCGACCCGGCGGCGGGTCCACTCGCCGTCGGCGGCGATCGCGACCGCGGTGGTGTCGGTGACCATGGTCTCGGGCTCGACGTAGAACTCGACCCCGGTCCGGGTGTGGGCGAACTCGCGCAGGGCGTCGAGGTCGTCGGCGGTCGCCTCCCGGTCCATGGAGGCGACCTTGCCGCCGCGGGTGCGGCGGATGCGGAAGTTGTCCAGGAAGCTCAACTGGGTTTGCCCGGGTCGGTGTGGTGGACGATCGACAGGACCTCGCGGGAGACCTTGACGTGGGGCAGCTCCTCGTCGGTCGCCTCGGCCATGCCGCGCACGCTCCAGCGGACCAGGTCGCGGATGGACAGGATGCCGATGACGCGGTCCTCGGCGATCACCGGCAGGTGGCGCACCTTGGCCCGGGTCATCTTGCTGGCCGCCTCGTCGACGGTGGCGTCCGGCCCGATGGTGTACAGGTCGTCGCTGAGCGCCTCGTGGGCGGCGACGTTCTTGGGGTCCTCCCCCGCCCCGATGACCTTGAGGATGTCCCGTTCGGTGAGGATGCCGAGCACCCGCTGGTCCTCGAGCACGATCACCGAGCCGATCCCCTTGGCGTGCATGAGGCTGGCCACGTCGGCGACGTTGTAGTGCGGGCCGACGGTGACGACCTCCTTGGTCATGACCTCCGAGACCTCCACGAGGCAGTCCTCCCTTGACGCGACGCCAGAGGGCCAGGGCCGGGCGCCCAGGGCGGCCGGCCACTGCTACGAGCCTACCCCAGCGGCGCCGCGAGCGGCATGGCGCCAGCCCCGTTTTGCCTGGTGGCTCCCTGGGAAGGCGGCCTTGGCCGCGGCGTGCCTCCGCTCGCTAGACTCAGGCGGGACGCCTGACCCAAAGGAGCCGACGACCATGGCCTCGAACTCGTACGACCTCGTGATCCTGGGTTCCGGCACCGGCGGATACTCGGCGGCGCTGCGGGCGTCCGGCCTCGGCCTCAAGGTCGCCCTGGTGGAGAAGGAGGACCGCTGCGGCGGGACCTGCCTGAACTGGGGCTGCATCCCGACCAAGGCGCTGCTGCACGCCGCCGAGCTCATGGACGGCGTGCACGAGGCGGCCGAGCGCTGGGGCATCAAGGCCGCGGTCGAGTCGATCGACTACTCGGCCACGGTCGCCAACCGCGAGGACATCGTGTCCAAGAACGTCAAGGGGCTGGAAGGTCACCTGAAGAAGGAGAAGGTCGACATCCTGCGCGGCCGCGGTCGCGTGACCGGGCCGAGGCAGCTCGACGTGGAGGGTGTCGGTCAGGTCACCGCCGGCAAGGCCCTGGTGCTGGCGTCCGGGTCGGTGCCCAAGTCGATCCCGGGGCTGGAGATCGACGGCAAGCGGGTGATCAGCTCCGACCACGCGTTGCTGCTCGACTACCTGCCCAAGTCGGTGATCGTGCTCGGGGCCGGCGCGGTCGGGGTGGAGTTCGCCTCCTTCTACCGCTCCATGGGCGCGGACGTGACCATCATCGAGGTGCTTCCCGGCCTGGTGCCGCTTGAGGACCCAGACGTGCAGCGGGAGCTCGCGCGGGCGTTCAAGAAGCGCGGTATCGACGCGATGGTCGACACCAAGCTCGAGGACGCCAAGGTCGCCGACGAGCAGGTGACCGTGACCGTCACCAGCAAGGGCAAGACCTCCGAGGTGTCGGCCGAGCTGCTGCTGGTCGCCACCGGCCGCGGCCCGGTCACCAAGGAGCTCGGCTACGAGGAGATCGGCGTCAAGCTCGACCGCGGCTACGTGGTCCCGAAGAGCTGGGACACGCTGGAGACCGACGCGGAGGGCGTCTACGCCGTCGGCGACATCCTGCCGCCGCCGTCGCTGGCGCTGGCCCACGCCTCGTTCGCCGAGGGCATGCTGGTGGCCGAGACGGTCGCGGGCCGGCCGTCGCCGCCGATCGACTACGCCGGCGTGGTCAGGGTCACCTACTGCACCCCGGAGGTGGCCAGCGTCGGCCTGACCGAGGCGCAGGCCAAGGAGCAGGGCCACGAGGTGGTGACCAACAAGATGCCGTTCAACGCCACCGCCAAGGGCCTGATCCACGGCCAGGGCGGCATGGTGAAGCTGGTGGCGGCCAAGGGCGGCCCGGTCCTCGGCGTGCACCTGATCGGCGCCCGGGTCACCGACCTGGTCTCCGAGGCGATGCTGATCTACAACTGGGAGGCCCTGCCGATCGAGGTCGCCCAGTTCATCCATCCGCACCCGACCCTGTCGGAGGCGATCGGCGAGGCGCACATGACGCTCGCCGGCCGCCCCCTCCACCAGCTCTGAGCGGCGACGGGAGACGATGGCGATGGCCACACCAGTCAAGATGCCGGAGCTCGGCGAGTCGATCACCGAGGGCACCATCACCCGCTGGCTCAAGCAGGAGGGCGACCGCGTCGAGGTCGACGAGCCGCTGTTCGAGGTCTCCACCGACAAGGTCGACACCGAGGTCCCCTCGCCGGTGGCCGGGGTGCTCCAGTCGATCAAGGTGCAGGCCGACGAGACCGTCGAGGTCGGCGCCGAGCTGGCCGTGATCGAGCAGGACGGCGAGGGCGGCGGCGCGGCACCGCCGGCGCCCGCCGAGGCGCAGGCCGAGGAGGCCGAGGCCGCGGAGGCCGAGGCCGCGGAGGCCGAGGCCGAGGCCGAGGAGGCCGAGGAGGGCGGCGAGGAGGAAGCCGAGCCGGCGCGGGAGGAGCCGCCGGCGGCGGAGGCGTCCGGGGACGGCGAGACGGCCACGGTGACCATGCCGGAGCTCGGCGAGTCGATCACCGAGGGCACCATCACCCGCTGGCTCAAGCAGGAGGGCGACCGCGTCGAGGTCGACGAGCCGCTGTTCGAGGTCTCCACCGACAAGGTCGACACCGAGGTCCCCTCGCCGGTGGCCGGGGTGCTCCAGTCGATCAAGGTGCAGGCCGACGAGACCGTCGAGGTCGGCGCCGAGCTGGCCGTGATCGGCACCGGCGGCGCCAAGAAGGCCGCGGCGCCGCGGGCCGAGCCGGCCGCCGAGAAGGCCGAGGCCGGGGAAGGCGCCGCCGCGGAGGCGGAGCAGGCCCCGGCGCCGAAGCGGCGCGAGGCCAAGCCGGCCGCCCGCGCCAGGACGGGCGACGGCAAGGCGGCGGTGGTGTCGCCGCTGGTGCGACGGCTCGCCCGCGAGCACGACGTCGACCTGAGCCAGGTCGAGGGCAGCGGCTCCGGGGGCCGGGTGCGGCGCGAGGACGTCGAGGCGTACCTGGCGGGGCGCGGCAAGCAACCCGCCGCGCGACCCGCGGCCGCGGCCGCGGCGCCACCGGCGGCCGGCCCCAGGGTGGCGGTGCCCCTGGCCAAGGGCCTGCGCGAGGAGGTCGTCCCCGCGACCCGCCTACGCCGCCTGATCGCCGAGCGGATGGTCGCCTCCCTGCAGACCAGCGCCCAGCTCACCAGCGCCGTCGAGGTCGACATGACCAACGTCATGCGCCTGCGGCAGCGCGCCAAGGACGCCTTCAAGCAGCGCGAGGGCGTGTCGCTGTCGCCGCTGCCGTTCTGCATCCTCGCCCTGGTCGCCGCCGTCAGGCAGTACCCGAACGTCAACTCCGCCATGGACGAGGACGGCAACCTGCACGTGTACAAGGACGTCCACCTCGGGGTCGCGGTCGACACCCCCAAGGGCCTGTTCGTCCCCGTGGTCAAGAACGCCGGCTCGCTCAACCTGGCGGGCCTCGCCAAGGCGATCGCCGACGTGGCCGCCCGCACCCGCGACAACAAGATCGGCCCCGACGAGCTGTCCGGCTCGACCATCACGGTGACCAACACCGGCAGCCGGGGCGTGATCTGGGACACGCCAATCATCAACCAGCCGAACGCGGCCATCTTCGCCACCCCGGCGATCGTCAAGCGGCCGGTGGTGGTCGAGGACCCCGAGCTCGGCGAGGTCGTCGCGGTCCGCGACGTGATGTACGCGGTGCTCACCTACGACCACCGCATCATCGACGGCGCCGACGCGGCCCGCTTCCTGGTCAGGATCAAGGAGGTCCTCGAGGAGGCCGACTTCGAGGGCGACCTCGGCCTCTAGAGAGGGGTTCGCCGATGCGGTCGTTGTGGCTGGTCCGGGCCGGGACCGTCCCCTACCGGCGGGCGTGGGCGTGGCAGCGGGCCCTGGTTGAGCGCCGCGCCGCCGGCGACGTCCCCGACACCCTGCTGCTGCTGGAGCACCCGCACGTCTACACCATCGGCAAGCGCGGCAGCGACGGCGACGTCCTGGTCGACGACGCCTGGCTGGCCGCCCTGGGCGCCGAGGTGGTCCACACCGACCGCGGCGGCCAGGTCACCTACCACGGCCCCGGCCAGCTCGTCGGCTACCCGATCACCCTGCTGGACCAGCACCCGGACGTGTGGCGCTTCATCCGCCGGGTCGAGGACGCGATGGTCGACGTCGCGGCCGACCTCGGCCTGGAGGCCCGTGGCGAGCGGGGCCTGCTCACCGGGGTCTGGGTGGGCGACGCCAAGCTGGTCGCGATCGGCATGCGGGTGTCACGGGGGGTGACCAGCCACGGCTTCGCCCTGAACTGCGCCACCGACCTTGCCCGCTTCAACGCCATCGTCGCCTGCGGCCTGCCCGACAAGGCGGCCTGCTCGCTGTCGAGCCTGCTGGGACGGGAGGTCCCGGTCGCGGAGGCGCTGCCGCTGGTGGAGCGCCGGCTGGCCGAGCGGCTGGAGCGCGCCCCGGTCCTGGTCGACCCCGCTACCCTGGAGCTGCCGGCGGAGGACCACGACCCGGAGACCGTCCATGCCTGAGCCCGTCGTCCCACCCGGGGTGCGCACCCTTGACGTGCTGCCGCGCACGCCGGCGCCGCCGCCGACCGAGCAGACGTTCGCCCGCAAGCCGGCCTGGCTCAAGGTGAAGGCGTCCTTCGGCCCGAACTACCGCGAGCTGAAGGGGCTGATGCGCGACGCCGAGCTGCACACCGTGTGCGAGGAGGCCGGCTGCCCCAACATCTACGAGTGCTGGGAGGCGCGCGAGGCGACCTTCCTGATCGGCGGCGAGCGCTGCACCAGGGCCTGCCCGTTCTGCCAGATCCACAGCGGCCGGCCGGCGGGCTACGACACCGACGAGCCCCGGCGGGTCGCCCACGCGGTCGCCCGCATGGGCCTCAACTTCGCGGTCATCACCGGCGTGGCCCGCGACGACCTGCCGGACGGCGGCGCCTGGCTGTTCGCCGAGTCGGTCCGGCAGGTGCGGGCGCTCCTGCCGGCCTGCGGCGTCGAGGTGCTGGTGCCCGACTTCCGCGGCAACGCCGAGGCGCTCCGCCAGGTCACCGACGTGGCCCCCGACGTGCTCGGCCACAACGTCGAGACGGCTCCCCGCCTCTACAAGCGCATCCGGCCCGGCTTCAGCTACGCGGGCTCGCTGGAGCTGCTGGCGAGGGCGCGTGCCTGGCTGCCGGCCGGCTGCGCCACCAAGTCGAACCTGATCCTCGGGATGGGCGAGGAGCGCCAAGAGGTCCTGGAGGTCATGGCGGACCTGCGCTCGGTCGGGGTCGAGCTGCTCACCATCACCCAGTACCTGCAACCGACCCGCGAGCACCTGAACCTGCAACGGTTCGTGCCGCCGGAGGAGTTCGCCGAGCTCAAGGCCGAGGCCGAGGCGCTCGGCTTCGCCCACGTCGAGTCGGGCCCGCTGGTCCGCTCCAGCTACCACGCCGGGCAGATGCACAAGGCGGCGGTGCGCAAGCAGCGCGGCGAGCTGCCTGCCTGGGCGGCCGCGGAGGCGTAGGCCGGACCGTGTCGCAGCCCACCCGCCGAGGTGCCCGCCTCGCCCTGATCCTGCTGCTGGCCCTCGCCGTCGGCTGGCTCGGGCTGCGGGCGGTCCGTGCCTTCGACCAGGACCGCCACGCCGCCGAGGCCGCCGCGGTGGTCGCGGCCCCCGACGCGGTCGTCCACCGCCTGCCACCCGTGCCCGGCCGCCCACAGGTGGCGGCCGCGGGCGGCGAGCTGCGCTTCCGTCCCGGCGAGTGGTTCACGGTGCTGCGGCTGCACGGGCTGGCGCCGGTCGGCGGCCGCGAGCGGTACCTGGTCTTCATGCGGAACTACTGGGGCTGGGTGCTGGCCGGCGCGGTCCACCCCGACGCCGCCGGCGACGCCGAGCTGCGCTCCGCGACCGAGCCGAAGCCGCCCACCATCTACGAGGTGGTGGTGACCAGAGGGATCGACGACGCCACCAGCGTCCCCCACGGCGAGCCGGTGCTCCACTGGTACGACCCCGGGCTCGCGCCGCCCAAGGCCGGCCCGTTCGACTTCGTACGCGGCGTGTAACCGGCGGCGCCCTACGCGCTCGACCGCTGCTCGCGGTCGGCGGCGGCGTCCTCGACGGTCCGCTCGACCTGCGCCCAGCTGTCGGCCATGGCCCGCTCCGCGTCGCGCATCAGCTTGCCCACGGCGAGCTGCCATGGCCGGTCGCGCGCTCGCAGGCGCTCGAGCATCGCGCCCAGGAACTCCTGCTGCTCCCGGTGCATCGCCTGTTGGGCCCTGGCGAGCGCGACGAGGTCCTCCGGGTGGGCGAACTGCCCGAAGTACAGCTTCAGCATGGCGAGGCTGCGTATCTGGGGTACCTCCGAGGTCGGCTCGGCCAGCCATGCCGCCAGCGCCTTCTCCCCCTCGGCGGTGACCCGGTAGTGGCGCCGTCGCCGCCCGGTGGTCTCCCGCTCCTCGACCAGCAGCCCGAGGCGGGCCAGCCGCTCGCTCTCCGAGTAGATCTGGCTGTGCGGGAACTGCCAGAAGTGCGCGACCCCGCGGCCGACCGCCGCCTTCAGGTCGTACGGGGTCACCGGCCCGTCCCTGGTCACCAGGCCGAGGACGACGTAGGAGACGGGCGTGAGGCTGAGGTCGGGCCTTGACATGGTCCGAAGGATACCATACGTTGTTGACCGTCCGTTTCGGATCGTTGCACATGGAGGTGCGGGGGGGATGGCGAGCTACCAGGAGCTGCGGGAGCGGCACGTCGCGGACCTGGCGGGCATCTTCCCCGAGTGGGTGCAGCGGCTGCGCTGGCCGGCCGAGCGGCTGCGGGAGGAACGCCAGGAGCGGCTGCGGGAGCTGCTGCGGGTGGCGCTGGCGTCGTCCCCGTGGCACCGCGAGCGCCTCGCCGGGATCGACCCGGAGACCTTCGTCGAGGAGGACCTCCCGCTGCTCCCGGCGATGACCAAGGACGACCTGATGGCCCACTGGGACGCCGTCGTCACCGACCGGCGCCTGACGCTGGAGGTCGTGGAGCGCCACCTGGCGGGCCTCACCGCCGACGCCTACCTGTTGGACGAGTTCCACGTCTGCGCCTCCGGCGGCTCCACCGGCCGCAGGGGCGTGTACGTCCACGGCTGGAAGGCGTGGGCGGAGGAGTACGCCGGCTTCATGCGGCATGTCCTGTGGGACCGGGCGGTGAGCCCGGAGCTGGCCGGGCTTCCCAACACCGTCGCCTTCGTCGCCGCCCAGCACGCCACCCACATGACCAGCTCGATGGCGCAGACGTTCGTCAACCCGATGGTCCAGACCGCGCGCTTCCCGGTCACCCGGCCGATCGACTGGATCGTGGCCGGGCTCAACGACGACCAGCCGGTGGCGCTCATGGGCTACGCGTCGGCGCTCGCCCTGCTCGCCGTCGAGGCCCGCGACGGCCGGCTGCGGATCGCGCCGAGGCGGGTCATGAGCACCAGCGAGCCGTTGCTGCCCGAGGTGCGGCGCTCGGTCGAGGAGGCGTTCGGGGCGCCCGTCGCCAACATGTACGGGACCTCGGAGGCCGGGCCGGTCGGGGTCGGCTGCTGGCGCGGCCCTGGCATGCACCTCCCCGACGACCTGGTGATCGTGGAGCCGGTCGACGAGGCCGGCCGGCCGGTGCCGCCAGGGACCCGCTCCGACAAGCTCTACCTGACGGCCATCTCCAACCCGCTCCTGCCGCTGATCCGCTTCGAGCTGACCGACCAGGTGACGATCTTGGGGCAGGCCTGCCAGTGCGGGTCGGCCCATCGGCTGATCGCCGACGTGGAGGCCCGGCTGGACGACGACTTCCGCTACCCGGGCGGCGTGGTCGTCCACCCGCACGTCTTCCGCTCGGTGCTGTCCCGGGAGGCCTGGATCGTCGAGTACCAGGTGCGGCAGACCTCGACCGGCGCCGAGGCCCTGGTGATCGGGGCACCCGGCGACCCGGGCGCGGTCGGGCGCGCGCTCGAGAAGGAGTTGGCGCAGGTGGGCGTCGCCGGCCCCTCCGTCGAGGTCCGTGTCGTCGACCGGCTCGAACGGCAGGCCGTCGGGAAGGTCCGAAGGTTCCAGCCGATTCCCGGTTAACCGGGGCGAAACACGGCGGCAACGGCTCGGCAAAGCCGCGTTGCTAGCGTCTCCGGCGTTACCGCGCCGACAAGGAGGCCAGAGCGTGACGGAATCGGTCGGAGACGTTCTCAACCTGGTCAGGGACAACGAGGTCCAGATCGTCGACCTGCGCTTCGCCGATCTGCCCGGGCTCATGCAGCATTTCTCCATCCCCGCCGGGGAGCTGACCGCCGAAGGGTTCGAGGAGGGCTACGGCTTCGACGGCTCCTCGATCCGCGGGTTCCAGGAGATCCAGGAGTCGGACATGCTCCTGTTCCCCGACCCCACCAGCGCGGTCATCGACCCCTTCAGCGAGCACTCCACACTGATCCTCAACTGCTTCGTGGGCGACCCGGTGACGGGCGACCCCTACACCCGCGACCCTCGGCACATCGCCCGCAAGGCGGAGGCGTTCCTCCAGAGCACCGGCATCGCCGACACCTCCTACTGGGGCCCCGAGTGCGAGTTCTACATCTTCGACTCGGTCCGCTTCGCCCAGAACGAGCACTCCGCCTTCCACTACATCGACGCGGTCGAGGGCGCGTGGAACTCCGGCGCCGAGGAGGGCGGCCGCAACCTCGGCTACAAGCCGCGCTACAAGGAGGGCTACTTCCCCGTCCCGCCCACCGACCACTACCAGGACCTGCGCTCGGCCATGGTGCTGCGGATGATCGAGGCCGGCATCGGCGTGGAGGTGCACCACCACGAGGTCGGCACCGCCGGCCAGGCCGAGATCGACATGCGCTTCGACACCCTGCTGCGCATGGCCGACAAGGTGATGCTCTACAAGTACATCGTGAAGAACGTGGCCAGGCAGCACGGCAAGACGGCCACCTTCATGCCCAAGCCGATCTTCCAGGACAACGGCTCCGGCATGCACACCCACCAGAGCCTGTGGGCCGAGGGGGTGCCGCTGTTCTACGACGAGTCCGGCTACGCCGGCCTGTCCGACCTCGGCCGCTGGTACATCGGCGGGCTGCTCGCCCACGCGCCGGCCCTGGCCGCGCTGTCCAACCCGACCACCAACTCCTACCGGCGGCTGGTCCCGGGCTACGAGGCGCCCGTCAACCTCGTCTACTCCCAGCGCAACCGCTCCGCCGCGGCCCGCATCCCGCTCTACTCCCGCAGCCCCAAGGCCAAGCGGGTCGAGTTCCGCGTCCCCGACCCCTCCTGCAACCCCTACCTCGCCTTCGCCGCCATGCTCATGGCCGGGATCGACGGGGTCCGCAACAAGATGGAGCCGGCCGGGCCGATGGACAAGGACCTCTACGACCTGCCTCCCGAGGAGCTCGCCAAGGTCCCGCAGGTGCCCGGCTCGCTCGACCAGGCCCTCGACGCCCTCGAGGCCGACCACGAGTTCCTGCTGGAGAGCGACGTGTTCACCGTCGACGTGGTCGAGACCTGGCTGGCCTACAAGCGTGAGCGCGAGGTCGACGCCGTCCGCCTCCGCCCCCACCCCTGGGAGTTCCACCTCTACTACGACATCTAGG
>Ga0307278_10000196_pt1 | contig 30922 bp, 38 predicted proteins | sample ER_DNA_117_FD_194482 | JGI IMG/M metagenome (GOLD analysis project Ga0307278, IMG submission 194482) | Bulk soil microbial communities from the East River watershed near Crested Butte, Colorado, United States - ER_DNA_117 | ecosystem: Environmental > Terrestrial > Soil > Floodplain | place...
ATCGACACGCTCCTGCCCCTCTTCGGCCTCCTCGGCCGTGGGCTGGCGCCCGACAGCGCGGAGCGAGCCTGGCGAGAGATCGATGCCTAGCTCTTCTGCAGCGCGCAGGAGCTCGTCGTCCTCCTCACGGACCTCGACGGTCGTGCCTTCGTCGGAGAGCACGTTGACGTCGAGCGCGAGGGACTGCATCTCCTTCAGCAGGACCTTGAAGCTCTCGGGAATGGACGGCTCGGCGATGTTCTCGCCCTTGACGATCGCCTCGTATGCCTTCACCCGCCCGACCGTGTCGTCGGACTTGATCGTGAGCATCTCCTGCAGCGTGTACGCGGCGCCGTAGGCCTCGAGCGCCCACACCTCCATCTCACCGAACCGCTGGCCGCCGAACTGCGCCTTGCCGCCCAGCGGCTGCTGGGTGACGAGCGAGTACGGGCCGGTCGAACGGGCGTGGATCTTGTCGTCCACGAGGTGCAGCAGCTTCAGGATGTACATGAAGCCGATCGTCACCTTCGACTCGTAGGGCTGACCGGTCTTGCCGCTGAACAGGCGGACCTTGCCGGACACCTTCCGGCCGACCGGCCGGTTCTGGTCGACGTTGAACTTGATCGGGGAGTCCGGGTTCGCGTTCACCCACGAGACGAGCGCCTCGTCGACGTCCTCCTCCGTTGCTCCGTCGAACACCGGGGTCGCAACGGGATGCGGGTTGTCGGCTGCGATCGGCTTGGAGGCCATGCCGTTCGGTCCGTCTCCGTTCGCGAAGACGCCGTGCGCCGCGGCCCAGCCGAGGTGTGTCTCCAGGATCTGGCCGATGTTCATCCGGCTCGGCACGCCGAGCGGGTTGAGCACGACGTCCACGGGACGGCCGTCCTCGAGGTACGGCATGTCCTCTTCCGGGACGATCTTCGAGATCACGCCCTTGTTGCCGTGGCGGCCGGCGAGCTTGTCGCCTTCTGCGATCTTGCGCTTTTTCGCGACGTAGACGCGAACGAGCTCGTTCACGCCCGGCGACAGGTCGTCGCCGTTCTCGCGCGAGAACGTCTTGACGTCGATGACCTTGCCGCCCTCGCCGTGCGGGACCTTGAGGGAGGTGTCGCGCACCTCTCGCGCCTTCTCCTTGAAGATCGCGCGGATCAGCTTCTCCTCGGCCGTGAGCTCGGTCTCGCCCTTCGGCGTGACCTTGCCGACGAGCAGGTCGCCGGAGCCCACTTCGGCGCCGATGCGGACGACGCCGCGGTCGTCGAGGTCCTTGAGCGACTCCTCCGAGCGGTTCGGAATGTCGCGCGTGATCTCCTCGTCGCCCAGCTTGGTCGAGCGGGCGTCGATCTCGTACTCGTGAATGTGGATCGAGGACAGAACGTCCTCCTTGACGAGCCGTTCCGAGATGACGATCGCGTCCTCGAAGTTGTAGCCCTCGAACGGCATGAACGCGACGAGCAGGTTGGCGCCCAGCGCGAGCTCGCCCATGTCGGTCGAGCTGCCGTCGGCAAGCACCTGCTCCGCCCCGACCTTGTCGCCGAGCGACACGATCGGCTTGTGGTGGATAAGGGTGCCCTGGTTCGAGCGCATGAACTTCGTCAGCGGGTAGTCGTCCTTGCCGTCCTTGGTCTCGACGGTGATGTGTCCCGCGTCGACGTCGACCACCGTGCCGGCGCGGTGCGAGAGCACGACGTCACCGGTGTCGATCGCGGCGCGATACTCGAGCCCTGTGCCGACGATCGGCGCCTGAGCGATCATCAGCGGCACTGCCTGCCGCTGCATGTTCGCACCCATCAACGCGCGGTTCGCGTCGTTGTGCTCGAGAAACGGGATCAGCGCGGTCGCCACCGACACGATCTGAGCCGGCGCGACGTCCATGAACTGGATGTCCTTGGGGTCGGCCGTGACGGCCTCGCCCTCCTTCGAGCGGCAGAGCACCTGCTTGTCGTGGAAGCGACCCGTCTTCTCGTCGACGACGGCGCTCGCCTGCGCAATCGTGAACTGCGCCTCCGCGGCGGCGTCCAGGTAGACGATCTCGTCGGTGACCTTGCCCCCGACGACCTTGCGGTACGGCGTCTGGATGAAGCCGAACTCGGACACGGTCGCCATCGACGCCAGCGAACCCATGAGGCCGATGTTCGGGCCTTCCGGCGTCTCGATCGGGCACATGCGCCCGTAGTGCGTCGGATGGACGTCGCGCACCTCGATCGGAGCACGCTCGCGCGTGAGGCCGCCCGCTCCGAGCGCCGACAGGCGCCGGCGGTGCGTGAGGCCCGCGAGCGAGTTCGTCTGGTCCATGAACTGCGACAGCTGCGAGGAACCGAAGAACTCCTTCATCGCGGCCACGACCGGCCGGATGTTGATGATGGTCTGCGGCGTGATCGTGTCGACGTCCTCGGTGGTCATCCGCTCGCGAACGACGCGCTCCATGCGGTAGAGCCCGACCCGGAACGCCTCCTGGATCAGCTCGCCGACGGTGCGCAGCCGGCGGTTGCCGAAATGCTCGTACTCGTCGAGCTCGGTCCGGATGGGATCGCGGTTGATCACGATCGCGTCGGCCGCGTAGTCCTTCGAGTCCTCCGGCACGCCGAGGCGGTGCGGCAGCTCGACGAGCTTCTGGACGAGCGCGAGGATGTCCTCGGTCGTCAGGACGCGCGTGTCGTCGGGCACGGTGACGCCGAGCCGCTGGTTGAGCTTGTAGCGGCCGACCTTGGTCAGGTCGTAGCGCTTGGGGTCGAAGAACAGCGCCTTGAGCAGGTTGCGCGCGTTGTCCAGCGTCGGCGGCTCACCGGGGCGCTGCTTCTTGAACACCTCGATGAGTGCCTCCTCCTCGCGAGTGGAGGGATCCTTCTCGAGCGTGTTGACGATGTAGATCGAGTTGTTGAAGAGCTTGAGGATCGCCTCGTTGGACGAGGTGTCGAGCTTGAAGCCGGTCGTCGGGTCCTCTTCCGGGAGCGCGCGGAGCAGGGTCGTGATCGGCAGCTTGCGCTTCCGGTCGATGCGGGCGTAGACGATGCCCTTCTTGTCGATCTCGAGCTCCAGCCAGGAGCCGCGCGACGGCATCAGGTTCGCCGTGAAGACCTGCTTCGTCGGGTCCTTGGGCTCCATCAGGTAGGCGCCCGGGCTCCGGACAAGCTGCGTCACGATGACGCGCTCGGTGCCGTTGATGATGAACGTGCCCCACTCGGTCATCATCGGGAAGTCCCCCATGAAGACCGTCTGCTCGCGGATCTCGCCCGTCTCCTTGTTGACGAAGCGGACGGTCATCGAGAGCGGTGCCTGGTAGGTCAGGTCCTTCTCACGGCATTCCTTGATCGAGAACTGGGGATCTCCGAACTTGTAGGCCCCGAACTCGACTGCGAGGGTGCCGGTGTAGTCCTCGATCGGCGAAATGTCGTCGATCGTCTCGCGAAGACCTTCGTCCAGGAACCATTGAAACGAGGCCTTCTGGATGTCAATCAGGTTGGGAAGGTCGAGGACATGCTTGAGGCGCGAGAAACTGGTGCGCGCGCTAGGCGCAGCGACCTGGGTCGTCAAGAGATGAAGCCTCCTCTAAAAATGTGGTACGAGAACTGGAAACGGCGGAACGGCGGGCGTGGACAGCGGAAAGCGGCGCAACCCGTCAGGGTACCCGACCACCGCGCTTCTGCGCAAGGGCAACCCTGCGGAATCCGCCGAATGCTGGGGGAAGTGTAGCGCGACCCGCCCGGGACCGCCAGAGGGCCCCACCAGGGGGCCTCGAGGTACAGCTCCCCAATGAGGCGAAAGGCCGCCTTGCGGCGGCCTTTCGCTTGGTGGACAGGCGCCTTCGCCTACTTGACCTCGACGGTCGCTCCCGCTTCCTCGAGCTGGGCCTTGATCGAATCGGCCTCGTCCTGAGGCACGCCCTCCTTGACCTCTTTCGGAGCCGAATCGACGAGATCCTTCGCCTCCTTGAGGCCGAGGCCCGTGATTGCCCGAACGACCTTGATCACCTGGATCTTCTGACCCCCTGCCGCCGTGAGGACGACGTCGAACGCCGTCTTCTCCTCTGCGGCTGCGCCGTCGCCACCGGCCCCGGCAGCGCCCGGCGCGGCGACGGCGACCGGAGCGGCGGCGGTGATGCCCCACTCGTCCTCGATCTTGTTCTTCAGCTCGACGAGCTCAAGCACGGTCATCTTGCCGAGCTCGTCGAACACCTTGTCGGTCGCGCTAGCGGCCATTAGTTGTCCTCCTCTTCAGTCTCAGTTTCAGTCTCAGGTTCGGTTTCGGCGGGCTCTTCACTTTGTGGCTCTGAGCCACTTGCTTCTTCGGCGGCCTCGGACTCCGCTTCGGCAGCGGGCTCTTCGGCGGCTTGCGTACTTTGTGGCTCTGAGCCACTTGCTTCGGCTCCGGACGTGTCGCCCTGTGCCTCGAGTTGCTCGATGCGGGCTTCGATCAGGCCGTGCAGGTCCTGCAACGGCGCCCTGAAGAGGGCGACGATCCCCGTGAGCGGGGCGATGATGGTCGCCAGCACCTGGCCACGCAGTGCGTCGAGCGGCGGTAGCTTCGCGAGCGACTCGATCTCGGCGGCCTCGATCGGCCGGCCCTCGAGCATTCCTCCGCGGACTTCGAGCACACGGGTTTCCCGGGCAGCATCCACCAGGGCCTTCGCCACGGCGACTGGATCCCCGTCCGATTCGAGGAACGCGATCGCGGTCGGCCCCTCGAGCAGCGCGAGGAGCGTGTCCGATCCGGCGGCCTCGGCCGCACGCCTCGTGAGCGTGTTCTTCACAACGGCGAAGCGGGCACCGTGCTCGATCAGCTTCGAACGGAGCTCGTCGATCTGCGGCATGGTCAGCCCGCGGTAGTCCGCGACGAGCAGCGTCTCCGTCGTACGGAGCCGCTCGGTCAGCTCGGCGACCACTCGCTCCTTGTCCTCTTTCTTCACCAACTCACCTCCTCGAAACGAATCGAGCCCGCACACAGGCGGGCTCGCTGAAGGAGGAAACCTCTTCACCGATCCGCCTCGGGAGGGCTTCTACGTAAGGCTTTCGGCTGGAGCTGGTGGAACCTCCCGGTTCCCCCAGACCCCCTCCCCTGGTCCGCTTGCGCGGACAGGCGCCTCACGTCGCCTCCTGTCTCTGGCGACGGGCTTTTTGACTAAGCCGGAACTGCTTCTTGCTGTGACTCCTCCAAATCGTCGAGGATGCCGCGGGTCTTCGCAGTGTCGACCCGGATCCCTGGGCTCATGGTAGTGGCGAGAGTGATCTGCCGGATGTAGCGGCCTTTGGCGGCGGCCGGCTTCGCCTTGACGATCTCGTCCAGGAGCGCTGCGTAGTTCTCGACGAGCTGGCGGTGGTCGAAGCTCTTCTTGCCGATCGCGACGTGGACACACGCGCCGCGGTCGGTCCTGTACTCGAGCTTCCCCGCCTTCGCGTCGCGGACTGCCTTTCCCACGTCCATCGTCACCGTCCCGGTCTTCGGATTCGGCATCAGTCCCCGCGGTCCGAGGATGCGGCCGAGCTTGCCGACGTTCCCCATCTGGTCCGGCGTGGCGATCGCGACGTCGAAGTCGGTGAACCCTTCCTCGACCCGCTTGGCCAGATCGGCCGAGCCGATGACGTCGGCGCCGGCCTCCTGCGCCTCCTTGGCCTTCTCGCCTTCGGCGAAGACGGCCACGGTCGCCTCCTTGCCGGTTCCGTGCGGCAGCATGAGCGTGCCGCGGAGCTGCTCGTCCGCGTGCCGGACGTTCAGGCCGAGCCGGAAGTGCACCTCAACGGTCTCGTCGAACTTCGCCGTCTGCATCTCCTTGAGCAGCCGGACGGCCTCGGCGGGCGAGTACTCCTGCTCGCGGTCGAAGAGCGACTTTGCGTTGCGGTAATTCTTGCCGTGCGCCATTACAGAGCGTCCGTTTCGACGCCCATGGACTGTGCCGTGCCCGCGATGATGCGCATCGCCTGGTCGACGGTTCGCGCGTTCAGGTCGGGCATCTTCGTCTCCGCGATCTGGCGGACCTGGTCGCGGGTCAGTCGGCCGATCTTCTCGCGGTTCGGCTCCCCCGAGCCCTTTTCGACCCGCAGCGCCTCCTTGATCAGGACGGCGGCCGGCGGTGTCTTGGTGATGAAGTCGAAGGAGCGGTCCTCGTAGACGGTGATCTCCACAGGGATGATGCGACCGTTCTCCTGCTGGGTCTGGGCGTTGAACGCCTTGCAGAACTCCATGATGTTGACTCCGTGCTGACCCAGCGCAGGACCGACCGGCGGGGCCGGGTTGGCCTGCCCGCCGGGGATCTGCAGCTTGATGAGTGTGAGAACTTTCTTGGCCATCAGTCGAGCTTCTTGACTTGATCGAAGGTGAGCTCGACCGGAACCTGGCGCTCGAAGATGTCCACGAGGACCTTGAGCTTCTGCTGGTCGGCGTTGACGTCGACGACCTCGCCGTCGAAGTCGGAGAGCGGCCCGGAGGTTACCTTCACGGACTCGCCGAGCGAGAACTCGACCTGGGCGCGCGGGCGCTCGCCGTCGCCGCGGCCGGTGTGCAGGATCCGGTCGACCTCCTGCTGGGCGAGCGGCACGGGCTTGGCGCCGGCGCCGACGAACCCTGTCACTCCCGGCGTGTTCTTGACGACCGTCCAGGCCTCATCGGTCATGTCCATGTTGACGAGGACGTAGCCCGGCAGCACCCGCTTCTCCGTCTGGACCTTCTGGCCTTCCTTCGTCTCGATCACCTGCTCGGTCGGGACGACGACCCGACGGAACTTCGGCGCCTGATTCATGGACATGATCCGGTGCTCGAGATTGGTCTTCACCTTGTTCTCGTGCCCTGAGTACGTGTTGATGACATACCACTTGAACATTTAGAGGAACACGTCCTGGACCAACCGCTTGAAGACGAGGTCGGCCGCGTAGAGGAAGACACCGACGATCACGCAGGCGATCAGGACGACGACGACGCCCTGGATCAGCTGGTTCTGGGTCGGCCATTCGACCTTCTTCAGCTCCGCCCATGATTCGGCGACGAACCCGCTCACCCCGCCGCTTCGTGCGGCCCTCGGCTCGCGGGCAGGCTCGGGACGGGCGGAGGCGCGAGCAGTCGGCCGCCGAGGCGGCGCCGGAGGCCCGCCCGGCAGGGCGGCTTCGCTGCCCGGGCCCATCTGCTCCCGGCGGGCGCGGCGCTGCGCACGGGTCTGGCGCGCCATCTAGCGCGTCTCCCGGTGCGCGGTGTGGCCGCCGCACCAGCGGCAGTACTTGCGAACCTCGAGCCGGTCGGGCGTATTCCGCTTCGACTTCGTGCTCATGTAGTTCCGCCGCTTGCACTCGTTACAGGCGAGCGTGATCTTGTCTCGTACTCCAGTGGCCATTTCTGTCTCGAATTCGTAGGAAAGCGCACGCCGAGACAAGCCTCGGACCCGCGCGAGTAGGAAAGTGTAGCGAGGAGGAGCTAGCCCCGCAGCTGGCTAAAATAGAGGGCTCACAGGGCGGCGTAGCTCAGTTGGTTAGAGCAGCGGAATCATAATCCGCGTGTCGCAGGTTCGAGTCCTGCCGCCGCTACCTCGAGAAGTGCCTGCAAAGCCTCGCCTTGTGCGGGGCTTTGCGACATACCCGAGGCTCTCGAATCCCGGAGGTGGCAACGCGAGTGGCAACCAGAGGCGCAAAACGTCACCACACGGTCTCGCGCTTCCTCGTTGACCGCTTCGCTCGGGACACACCGCAAGGACGTCGCGTCTGCCAGCTGGAGATCACGACAGGGCGGACAGCGCAGGTCGGGCCTCGCTCTGTGGCCGTGTCGAAGCACTTCTATTCGATCGACATCGCTGGCGAGCGGAGCCCCGTCGTTGAGGAGACTCTCGGCAAGGTCGAGGACGTAGCGGCACCCCGAATCCGGTCACTGGTGGCCGGGGACTTCCCCATCCGTGAGCAGCGTCTCGAACTCGCTCTCTTCATCGCTATGACAAGGCTTCGCACGCCCACCTGGCGGGATCAATCGAAGTCGCTGCTCGAGCAGGCCGTGGCCGTGTGGTCTGCTGAAACCAACCGCGATCGAGATGCGGCGTCGGTGCGTGAAGCTTTCAGCGGAACCGAATGGGAAGCGCTGAGTGACGAAGAGCTCCTCGCGATGCGGGACGAAATGGTCGGCGATCTCGACTCGGGTCAGATCGGCGTCGAGATGCCAGTGAATAACCTCATCAAGCTCTTCCTCGGAGAATGCACGCTGATGGGCTATGTGATCTTCGCGCTCGACTGGACCGTTGTGCGGACTGAAGGACTGCCCTTCGTCCTCGGCGATACGCCGGTCTCGCTCTGGGATCCGACGCCGCCATATCCCGGGAGCGGTGCCGGCGTCCTGTCCTCGCCGAAGGTGGAGATGTTCATTCCCCTCGATCCGTCCTTCGGGATCTGGGCTCGACCGAACCCTGAGCACCTCGAGGCTATTCGCGACCTGATGGAGGATCTGCCGCAACTCTCCGACGAGAAGCAGGCGGAAGCAATTGGCCCACTAGAGGGCGGCTGGGCCGAGAGTCACGCCACCGAGGATGACGTCAACGAACTGAACCTCAGGACGTACACGCACGCCCAGCGGTACGTCTTCGGATCACAAGAGGCGGTCTGTCGCACGCACCGCTTTGCACACCGGAACCCAGTCCGCAGGATTGCCGTGACGCCTGCTCCTCCGCGCATTCACATCCTGGAGGCCGACCCCGATCGCCCCGGGATCATGCGCGCCGTGAAAGTCGTCGAGCCTGAGACGCGGAAGGGGCGCCGCTAAAGCAAGAGCTGCGCGTCGCCGTACGCGGGGGCCTCATTCTCGGGGGCGTTCATAGGCGTCGGTGAGTTGCGCCTTCTGCACACGCCTCTCGAGCCAGGCGTGCTCGAAGCGGCCGTCCTGGAAGTTCAGCTTGACGTTCGCGAGTCCGACTCCGAGCTGGAAGCGCTGGCAGAGCTCCTCGACCAGTGCGAGTGTGCTCGCGTCGATGTCGCCCGTCCCGACACGGTACGAGTCGCCGCGCCGGATCTCCCCGCCCGTCGGCTCATCCATGCGGTCAAGGCTAGCTTGTTGGACGGATTGCAAAGAGGGCGCGGTGGTCAAGGGAAGGCGCACGCATTACGATCGCCGCCGTGAATCGTCGACTTGCTGCGATTGCCGCCATTTGCGCCGTGCTTGCGGGCCTCGGCTACCTGATCGACCGAAGTTCCGGAGGCGTCCTCTCATACCTGCGCGTCCTCGCGTGGCCGGCCGTCGCTGTGCTCGGCATCTTTCTGCTCCGACGCCCGATCATCGCGCTGCTGCGTGGTCTCTATCTGAAGGAAATCGGGCTACCGGGCGGGCCTAAGCTGCGCTTCGATACTCGCCAGCAGGAGGCCTCCGACCCTGAGCAGCTACTTGAAGTCGCGCCGGGCGAGGCCGGCGCAGTCGCCGACCGCGGCCAGGAACTCCGGGTCGCGCATACCGTCGGAAGGCATCTGGCCCTGCTGACCCAGTCATTTCAGATCCAGCTCGACTTCCTGCGCGCACTGGGCGCCGCGCCGCAAGGCCTCACGCGCGACGCTGCCCATGCGTGGTTTGCGGATGAGCTCGAGAGACGCCACTTCGTCGCAAACCAGTGGGATATTCCGACGCTCCTGTCCTGGTTGGAAAACAACGGCTTGGTCGAGCTGAATCAAGACGGTGCGCTCGTTCGCTCATCGCTCGGCAACGGTTTCGCGGGCTTCATCGAGCGTTTCTGGTACGCGCCGAAGGCCTTCTAGATACGCGAGACTGAGCCGTGCGGGCGCTGCCCCGCTGTTGCCCCACCCTCAAGCAACGCCTCGGGCTCACCGCATTCAACGGTGAACGGCGTATCCACAGTTCGTACGGCGTATCCACAGTTCGCGGGTCGCGGAAGGCGTCGAACTGTGCCTTCCACAGCCGGCCGCGAACTCCGGCATTGCGCCGCGTTCGCCGGTGGTACCGCCGCGGGAAAGTGGAGGCGAGGGGAATCGAGCCCGCGCAAGATTCCCACCGTCAGACCGGCTGAACGCGGGGCGGCCGGGGTTTGCCACCACGCGTATTTCATTTTTCACAAAATGAAAAAGCCGCTACTATCTGCCCATGCTTAGGGGCCAGGACATCCTCGTCCTCGTCCGGCTTCTTGATGCCGGACCCTCTGGCACCCTCCAGGGCATCGCAGACTCGGTGGGCTTGGATGTCGCGTCGGTGCACCGAAGCGTCAGGCGCCTTGAAGAGGTGCAACTCGTCCTGCCTGACCGTCAAGTCGCGCCCGCGCAGGCCGATGAATTCCTGTTTCACGGACTCCGTTACGTGTTTCCGGCGCGCTTCAAGGGCGAGTCGCGGGGAATTGAAACGGCTTGGGCAGCCGCACCACTCCGCGATGCGCTGACCTCGTCTGACGCTCCACCGCCCGTCTGGGCCCACCCGAAAGGACGTATTCGCGGAATAGCTCTCGAACCGCTCCATCCATCGGTGCCAGATGCGGCACTTCGCGATCCCCAGCTCCACGAGCGCCTCGCGCTTGTGGATGCGCTGCGGCTTGGGGACGCTCGCTTGCGCAGAGAGGCCCGTAAAGTTCTCTTTCCCAGCACACACGCAGCGTGAGCCTCGACCTCCTCGAATTGGCTGCAGCGCGGCTTGGGCCGCTCGTAGAAGAAGTTGCGTTCCTTGGCGGCGCCAGCCTCGCCCTCTGGACCGATGACCCAGGAGCCCCGGATCCACGAGTGACGATGGATGTCGACGTCGTCGTCGTCGTCGATACGAGAGGCGACTACTACCGGATGGGCGACAGGCTTCGCGAGCAGGGCTTCCATGAGGACGATCAGAGCGGAGTGGTCTGCCGGTGGAGACACGATCAGGGTCTTATCCTGGACGTCATGCCTACCGACGATTCGATTCTGGGATTCTCGAATCGTTGGTATAGGGACGCCGTGGAAGCGTCGCAAGAAATTACGCTTCCATCCGGCGCCACTATCCGAGCCGTGACGCCGCCTTATCTCTTGGCCACGAAGCTTGAGGCCTTTCGGAACCGTGGTGGGAACGACTACCTCGCCAGCGTTGATTTCGAAGATGTGGTGCGTCTCGTCGACGGGCGGGAGCGGCTGATCCAAGAGGTCGAACAGGCGCCGCACGATGTTCGACACTTCATTGCGACGCAGTTTGTTCAGATGCTGGCAGACGAGCAGTTTGAAGCTAGCGTTGCAGGTGCGTTGATGCCAGATGCGGCCAGCCAAGCCCGGCGAGAACTGGTTCTCGCGCGCGTGGACCTGCTGTCTCGGCTGAATTAGCTTCGAGGAGGTGCGGGGATCGAACCAGCGTTCTATGCCCCACCGAATGCGTCGCGGCGTTGATCTGTCAGTGAGAAGCGCTGCCGGTGCGTTGCCCCCGCCCCGTCAGACGGCTTGGTTAGACAGCGCGGCGCCCGAGCAACGAACGCTGTGTTCGCGGGTCAGAGAAGAGCGGCCGGGCTCGGCGTCGGCTACATCAGCCGGAGGTCAAATGAGCCTCCCCGGGCCCTCGGCGTGGCTGCAGCCAAGGACGAAACCGCGCCTATGCACCGAGGGCAAGGAGCCGGGGAGGGTGGGAGAGGCGCAATGCCCAGAACCTCTCCCCTGGTCGGGACGGTGAAGGCGACCCGTCCCGGCGTGGCCGACGCAACGAAGGAACGCCGGCCAGCTTGGATTAGCCGATGGTCTCCTGCGCCTCCTGGAGCGCCTGGGCGTACTCCGCGCCGGTGCAGTCGATCTCGCCGCGGTGATTCCGTTTGCCGTCCCGCGCAAGGATCAAGTCGGCGAGTGCGTGCAGCTGCCGGCCGCGTTCGGGATCGGTGCCCGCCGGCGTTTCACGCTTCGCCTTCGCCGGTCCGTAGCCGAGCCCGGTGCGGCGCTTGGCGACGGCGACAGCACGCAGATACTCGTCCGGCGTGTAGTCGTCGGCCTTGCCCTGCTCCTCGAGGACGGCCTCGGCCATCGCCGCGATGATGTTCCGCTCGATGGCGGATGTGTGCCGCTGCTCGGCTGCGGTCAGGTTGTCCCTGCTCGTGTCGGTCAGCTCGCGGATCACCTGGCGCAGCGCACTCCGGAACTCGCCCTCGGTGAACGACTCCTTGCCCTGCTCCTGCAGCCGCAGGATCGTCCGGGTGTAGAGGCCTGATGGGCGCAGCTTTGCGACGGGGATCGGCAGCGGATCACCGAGCTTCTGAAGCTCTTCCAAGAGGATCTGCGTCGTGTCAACGTTCTGCGTCCTGGGCGTTGGGATTGCAGCTGTGGCTCTGTCACTCATCGTGGTCTCCTTGTCAGAACTCCATGTCGGGGTCGGTGCCGGCAAGGTCGACGCGGTCGCCGGCAGTTCCAGCGACAGCGGCATGAGCTGGCCGACGGCGCGCAGGTAACTCATCGTTCTCTCCTTGGTCGTCAGAATTCCATGTCGGGGATCGACGTTCGCCGGCTCCGCTGGCTCGTCCACGGGAGCGGTGCGTGACGCTCGACTCGGCCCATCGCCGTCGCCCTGGCGTTTAAGTAGTCGTCCGCGTCGAAGCTGTCGGCCACGCCCCACTCCATCAGCACGGCGCGGGTGGCCTCGTCCCACTCGGGGTCGGTCGTCCTCATCGGATCCATCGGCGTTCCCTTCGTGGTCACGGCCAGTGGTAGAGGCCTCGTCCGTCGTCACGCGGGATCGCGGTCGGTCGGCCTTCTTCGATCCGGACCCGCCACATGTGCGTGGTCGGCTCTCCTCGTGCGTAGCGTTGCCACGCGAACGCAAGCAGGCGCTGGCACGCCCTGGCCTCTACCGAGAGTCCGCTCCTGAGCAGGTCGGCGAGCTCCTCGAACTCGTCGCCCGAGAGCCAGTCGGTCACATGCTCCCCACTGGCATCTCGCAACCCAAGAGGCGTTCCGACATTCGGACCCTCGAGCCGCTCGAGGCGCCGGCGCAGTTCGTGGCGGGCCCGGTGCTTCATCGCCGGTCACTGACGGTCAGCGGGAAAGCCCATCGGAGGACGTAGCGTGCGCGGCCGCAGTCGGGACAGGTCACGTCCTGCGGGTTGCCGGGCCAGGCTGAGACGATCGCCACCGACCACGGTTTTGCAGCGACCTCGAGTGGAAGCCCGCACTTGCAAGGGACCTCGTTCCCGAAGGCTCCCTCGAGCTGGTTGAGCCGACGCTCGACTTCGTGTCGCGTGTGCTTCATCGAGGCCTTCCGTTCGAGTTGGCGATCTCCTCGAGCCGCGCGAGTCGGTCGCTCATGTCACGCAGCTCGGCCGCGTCGAGGATCTCCAAGACAGCGATCGCCGCGCGGAGCTTGACGGCCTCGGAGTCGGCGCCGAGGAGCTCCTCGATCGCGGCCGCGGCCTTCTCGGCGATCGCGGAGAGCTTCTCGATCGCGGCGTCCAGCTGGTCGCGTCGGGCGCCGCTTAGGAGACGGCGCTCTTCCTCTCGCTGCTCATGGAGCTTCTCTGCGCGCGCATGACCGCCCTTGCTGCGGCTGGCCGCGGTGGCCTTGGTCGCGATGTCCTTCGGGCGCGCCATTTCACTCCCTGTGCTCGCTTCGTGCTCGCATGTGCTCGCTCAACGGGCTAGGCCTGCGGCTGCCTCGAGCACGAGGTCGGACGCGACGAAGAAGAGAGCCTGCACCTGGTCGGCGTGCTTGTCGCAGTAGTTGGCTGCGGGTGGCAGCGCCTCAGGTTTGACCCGTCCGAATCGGAGCTGTCGCGTTCCTTGCGCATCGCAGCCTCGCCAGTCGCATGGGGCAGGGTCGGAGCCGCGGGCGAGAAGCCGGCGGGCCCGCTCCTGGAGGTCAACCACGCTCGAGCGCCTCGGCGTCGACGTCGAGCGCCATCGCGATCCTGACCCGCGTCGCCGGGTCGAGCCGGCGGGCCCCGTTCTCGATCTTCGAGACGGTCGTCGGCGGTAGGCCCGCCTTCTGCTCGAGCTCGGCCTGGGAAAGGCCGCGGAGCGCGCGCGCAGCTCGCACGGGATGGACGTCGGCCACAGCGAGGAGTGCGGGGCTGATCGTTGCCAAGGCGACCTCCTCTCTTCGGGTCAAGTTCTTGGACGGGCGCGACAACGCGCATTGGTCGCCCGGCACGGAATGGGCACGCGCACCGGGCGCCGTCGCTCGATTTGCCCCTCTACTTAGTAGGGGCCTGAAAAGTTCGGGTTAGCCCGAGTCGTTCGCGAGCTCGGAGACGCGCGGAGGAGCGAGGCCGAGCACCTCTCCGATCATCGTCTGCTGTGCACCCGCGGCGACGGCTGCCTGGACGATCTCGGCCAGTTGTCGGCGACGGTAGCGCTCGCGCGTGCGTGGCTTACCGGGCCTGAAGCGCCGGCGCAGGTCCTCCATCGAGAGGCCGCTCTCCGAGGCGTGGGCCTCGATGAAGATCCGGACAGCGTCCTCGTCGGTACCGAGGTCGCGCCAGCTCTCCGCGCCTTCCGCGGTGATGACCTTGACGGCGTTGCCGCGAATGTTCGCCCTGGTCGGCCGGTCACTGCGGCCGAAGCCGAGGCTCGCGAGATGGTCTGGCAGGGGGTTGTACTCGGTGCCTTCGGGCCGGTCCTCCTCGCGCTCGTCGGCGTTCCTCTGCAGAAGCCGCGCGTCCCGCTCTTCGAGCGTCTCTCCCGAGCGAAGGTCGTCGACGACGGGCTCCTGGTCGGCGTCGAGCCAGCCCTCATCCTCGGGCTCTTCCTCCCAGGCGGCCATGCTCATCGCCGTGTCGTCGAGCTCGGGGAAGAACTGTTCGTCGTCGCTCATCTGTGCCCCTCTTTCTAGACGCTGACCCGCGAATCTCCTGTCCCCGCCTCGTTCCTAGGGTCGGCTCCTCAAGCGGGACTGCAAAGGACGGGGCAACCGAGGGGCACTCCCTTGAGTCCGGTCCTTGCCTCCTGTCACTATGGGCCCGGATGGGGAGCGCTGGCCACGGGGGGACGGGGAACGTTCGAGAGCTGCCTCCGCGCGGCGTATACCTCGCGTCCGAGGTCGGCCGCCTTGCCGGCGTATCCGGCCTGACGATCGGCCAGTGGGCGCGGCGCGGCTACATCAGATCGTCGCAGTCGTCAGCTCAGCCTCGGCTCTACAGCTTCCAGGACGTCGCTGAAGCGATCGTCGTCCATGAGCTGCTCGAGCGCGGCATACCCCACCGCGACATCAGGCGAGCGATCAACGAGCTGCGCGAGCGGTTCGGCGGCAGCTGGCCATTGACGCACGCGCGCCTTGCAACAACGGAGCAACGCCGAGTCGTCGCCGAAGCCGACGCGGCGATCTACGACATCGGCAAACGCGGCTGGCAGCAAATGAATGAAGAAGACCTGACTCGGATCATGGGTCTCTTGCAGCGGGGCGGCTGGGCGACGCGCGATCTGCCGGACCTGAAGCACATCGAGGTTGACCCCGATCGCCTGAGTGGACGTCCGACGATTCGCGGGCGGCGCGTACCGGCTGCGAAAGTCGCTCGACTGTCCGACACGGATCAAGGCCGGGAGATCCTCCAGAGCGACTATGGCCTATCCGACCAGGAGATCTCCGACGCGAGACGATGGTGGACTGCCAGCCAGGCGTTCCTCGAAGCGGCGTAGCCCGACATGCCGCACGAGCGGGTCATGGTCATCGACGAGGATCTCAACGAACGCCTCGCTCGTGAGCTTCGAAACCGCGGGCGGCGCGCTAGGGCCGTGACTGAGATCGGCCTCAGAGGCGAGCACGACACGACCGTCTTGCGAAAGGTCTTCGACCTCTTCGAGGACGTCATCCTCGTCACCGGCGACGACAGCATGCCGGCGGATCACGCAGGGACCATCCACGCGATAGCGGCGACGGTCGCGACCGTAATGCCGTGGACCGCCAAGATCGCCGACGTCGGCACATGGGAGGGCCGGGTGCACCGCAATGAAGAGGAGTGGGAACAGGAGATCGTTCACAGGTGGGCGCACGCGATGGAGCATCAGGCGCCCGGCTCCGTCCGTCGCTACACGCTCCTGAGGCATGGCGTTTGGAAGCCGCGGCGGCGCTAGACGATGCCTAGGCTCTCAAATGGAGAACTCCTCCTTTAGTGGGCCTTCGATCCCTTTTCCGCAGCCTGGCCCCAGGACCGCAGGGCGGCGACGCGCAAGAAGAACGCGAGGAGTTGTTTCCGCAGCCCGACCCGCTCGAGGTCGAGCGGACGTTCGAGGCTGAGTTCCGCGCGTGCCGCGACCTGCTCGCCCTCGCCTGGGAACGAAAGCCGACCGGGCCGGCACCGGCCTTCGGGTATCTGCTGCTCGCGATCTTCGCACGCTCAACGCTGACCTACCGCGCGATCATGCAACTTTGCCGCGGCGGCTACGGCGAGCAAGCCGACATGCTCAACCGCTCCTTGTTCGAAGACATGGCCTCAGCCCACTGGGTTTCGCTCCACCGAGACGATGCGATCGAGCGCATGGAGAAGCATCACCAGCACAGCCGCGTCTTATGGAACCGGGTCATCGAGCGCAGACCAGGGCTCGGGGATCCGGTGGATCTCGGTCTCGACGACGAGACCATCGAGGAACTCGACGGGATTTTCGGCCGATACGGGACGCGACCGTGGTCAGGCCTCGGCACCTGGAATCTGGTGGCCGAGATCGAGCAGATGTGGCCGGACGACCAGAGTCGGGAACAGCTTTGGCTCTTCTACGAGCTCGCCCACCGCGCGAATAATCAGAAGCTGCATCTATCGGCGTTCTCGCTGAACCGCGCCGCGCGAGCACGCGATGAGGGCGGGGAGATCACGTTCCAGTTCCGCGCAAGTCCATCGACCGATCGCGGCGGGCCAGTAGGGCCGGCACTGTTCGGTGCATTCTGGATCTACTGGCAGCTCACCGGACTGATCTGGGATGTTTTCGAGATTCCAGAGGACGAGCTGACGGAGCTCGTCGAGCCGCACCTGCAGGCGTTCGCGGAGACCTCGGCGACATGGAAGCGCTTGTACGCCGGCGAGCCCGAGAGCAGCTGACGGTCCGGTCCCACTCGGTTGCCCCCGGCTGCCCGATGCTGCTCTGAGGGCGGGATGGCGACACGTCCCGCGTAGACCTAGTTGGAAGGTCAGCGCGCAAGCGCCACAACGTCGGGACCGCGGAGTAGCCTCGAACGAGATGAAGCCCGGTGCGACAGAGCGGGCCTCGGAGACGAGGCTAACGCGTACCCAGGTCGGTGACCGAATCCGCGCGATGCGGCGCGAGCGCGGTTGGCGACAGGTCGACCTCGCCGATCGGGTGAACGTGACGCAGCCCTACGTCGGGATGATCGAGCGCGGCGAGATCAGCCATCCCAGCAGGGAGGTCCGGGAGGCGTTCGTGCTCGCTTTGGGCGAAGACCCCTTCGGAGCTGTTGGCCTCGCGCTCGACGCGCGTGACGAGACACTCGGGCTCGTCGACGCAGCGGCCTACCTCGGCGTCGACCATCTGACGCTCCGTGAGAGCGAGATCCCGTTCCGTCGCGATGGCCATCGCTATGAGTACGCGATCCACGACCTCGACGCAGCCCGCGACAAGCACCCCTGCTCGGAGCCTGGGTGCGACCGGATCGCACTCGGCGAAAGCGGCGGCTGCGAGGCTCACGGGCATGCGATCCTGCAGCGCGGGACGATTCGCTCGAGCGAGATCCGTGAGCGCATCAGCTCCAGCCATCGTGCGACACACGCGGACCCGGAACGCGGCGTCCGGTGGCGCGCAGCGATCGCCGCCGCGAACCGTGGCAGGCCGCGTCCCGACGTTCGCGAGCGAGTGCGCGCGATGCACGCCGACCGCGAGCAACGCTATCGGTGGGGTGTCCGACTCGCTGAGGGCCGCGACCTTCCTCCCGGCTCGAAGGGTCGCTGGTACGGACGCCTGCACGGCCTCAAAGCTGGGAAGCAAGGCGGGAAGAAACCGATCGAGGAGCTCTACCCGGAGAAGGCACAGGAAGCGCTCGCGCTGAGAGCGAACGACGTCCCGTTTCGTGCGATCGCGCAGGCCACGGGCCTCACGAAGCGCGAGGTCGAGGGCATCGTCAGTCGCGCACGCTTGTCCCCTTAGCCCCCCCGCTGTCCCGTTAGCCCTTCCGCCTCCGCGTTACGGCTGCCAATCTCGGCATCGTGAAGCGACCTCCACTCGGGTGCCGGCCAGCCGGACGAGTCAGCGATGCAGCCGGAGCTCGCGTCTAGCGCCCCCCTCGGCGCCGGCGCCCCTCCGGCTGACGTCGTTCCGCTGCGTTCTTCTTCACGCGCGCACACGGAAGAACTAGAGACTCCACCACCACATCAAGATCGTGGTGATGGTGTTGATGGTGATGCTGATGGTGCTTCAACTTCAGAGCTAGAGGATCCGCGTCCGGCGTCAGACAGCGAGATCATCCAGGCCGTCCTCGCGCTTCCCGGCGCACACCGGCGGTCACCGGACGAGGTTCGCCGCATCGCCTGCCAGCTCCCCCGCTCCGTCTTCGTCGCCGCGCTCGAGGAAGTCCAGGCTGCAGTGGAGGACGCATCATCGCGACGACCGATCGGGCTCCTGATCTACCGGCTCCGTGTGGAACTCGAGGGCCGAACGCAGCAGGCCATGGCTGCCATCGCCGGCGACGCGTCGGCACGGTTCGGCTACGGCGTTGAGGCCCCGAGCGACGCGCTCCGTCGCGACCCGGAGCGGTGGGTTGAGGCGATGGCGCCGGTCCTGAGCGCGACCGACGTCGATAGGTATCTGCGCTCCTACGTCGCCGATGAGCTCCTTCGGGCGCGGCTTCGTGCCCGGGCCGACGAACTGCGGGCGAAGGCATGAACGGTCGCGTCGTTCACGTCTGGAGGAAGAACGGCCGTGAAGAGGTCAGGGCCTCCCTCGAGACGTTCAAGGGCTACGAGCTCGCCCATGTGCGCGTCTACGTGCTCGGTGAGGACGGAGCTGAGGCGAAGCCGACGCAGAAGGGCATCGCCGTCAAGCTCGCGGACCTGCCGCAGCTGAAGGAGTCCGTCGACAGACTCCTCGCTGAAGTCGAACTCACGGCCGAGGCCGCGTGAGCGAGCGTCTCCTCACAGTCAGCGGTCGCCCGTCAGCTGCGCTGTTGGCGAAGCTTGCGCCGCTTCCGCGCGAAGTACAGCCGGACAGCCCAGCCGTAGAGCACGAACGCGATGCGGAAGGCGTAGCGGTGGCGAAGCGGATGCACGCGACCCGCGCCGTCGACGACGTAAAAACCGCGAGTGCCGACTTCGCCACGTGCGTAATCACCGCCTTCGCCGATAAGAAGGGATCGCGACGTTTCCGCTGCCAGGGCAAACGGCACCTTGCTCGTGAGATCACCGAACAGAAAGCTCCCGACCCCGATCACTCTCACCCTGCTGATGTTCTCGATCCGTGCTTCGCGCCGCCCTCGGTTGCGGATCACGATCTCGAGGACTTCTCTTCGTTGGCTCTCGGCGATGCCCATCGTGACGAGGGTGTCTTCGCCTCGGACGATCATTCGCCCCTTCGGCGTGTCGGTGAGGTACGCCTCGCGCGCCTTGATGGTGATTCGAGCCCGGTCGCGGAAGACGCCGGAGAACAGCGCCCAGAGGCCGGCGGCCGTCGAGACGATGCTCGCGTAGATGCCGAGATAGATCGCGATGTCGGTCGTCGTGACGGCGTCGGCGAGCACTGGGGCTTGGACGATACGACCTCACACGGCGGCGCCGCGTGACCGAGCTGAGCCTCACGTTGCCTCCCGAGATCCTTGAGGCGATCGCCGAACGTGTCGCCGAGCTCCTGGCCGACCGCGTCGCGACGCCGGCGCCCGTCTCGCCGTTTATGACCGTCGCGGAAGCAGCCGAGTACCTCCGCTGCAAACGCCAGCGCGTCGATGACCTGCTCTCGAGCGGCAGGCTGACCCGCCACAAAGATGGGAGTCGAACGCTCGTCAGTCGCGCCGAGCTCGATGCCTATCTGTTGCCCAACGGGTCAAGATCCAGCACGCGGAGCGGCGTCCCGCGATGACGCAGGAATGCGTAGTTCGCTGGTCAGTCGGTCTTCGGAGGGCGCCCAGGCGGACGAGGCGGGTTCTTCCGGGCCCTCTTGCACTCCGGAGCAGGCCTTGCCGGAAAGTGTGGATCTGTGCGGGCTCGTGGAGCGGGCGTCGGCTCTGCTCGCCGGAGGTCGCTACGGGTTGAGCCACGACGGCGGACATGCGCCTGCCGCGTCTCGGACGAAGAATCCGAGCGAGCCTTCGGGCGTCTCGGTGCCGACGGGGAATGCCGGGAGCGTACGCCCGAGCGCCGCGCATAGGTCTTTCAGCACCTGCACGGTGTCTTGCGACGGGCGCGCTGGCGGCAACGCCGGAACCCCCGCAGGGCCTCGCGGGCCGCGTGCTCCGCGCACCCCCTGCGTCCCCGTAGCGCCTTGCAGACCGCGCTGTCCCGCTGGTGCGTTTCGCGTCAGCACGATTGCGAGCGCGGTGATCGCGACGAGAAGTGAGAGCGCGATCCCAGCCCAGAGCCAGGCTGCTTGGCGCGGGGTCACTGTTTCGGTGGCCGGCCGCCCTGGAGCGGCAGGTGCTTCTTGGCCCAGCGCTCGACGTCTCGTCGGCGCCAGACGCGGCCACGCGCGAGGACCTCTGCGGGCTCGGGGAAATCGGGCCGGTTTGTGTAGCGCGCCGCGCTCGTGCGGCTCACGCCGAGCACTTCCATGACCTCGGAGAAGCCGAGGAGATCGTCGGGCGACATGACGCCCAGGGTAGGGGTCGCGGCGGACAAACCTGGAACCGAGGGTACCACCCGTCCGGCAAAGGTGGTACTATCAGTTCCAGGTTTCCTACGAAGGAAGGAGCCCCATGAGTACCAGCACTCAGAGCGAGCCGTTCACCTACGAGGACGGCTATGTCCAGTTCCATCCGGACGGCTCGACAACTCTCAGCATCACGATCCCCGCTGGCCGCGGTGGCACCGGCGAGGTGCAGTACGACCGCCTCGTCAAGCGCCTGCTGCAGCTCGCCCTGAACTGGAGCAAGAGCGAGGACGAGCCGTACTACGACGAGGGTGCCGGCGATGGCTAGCCCCGAGAAAACCGCAGAGGAGTGCAGGGAGGAACGTCGCGTCTACCTCGCTCAACGCTTCCCGCGAGTCGAGCCAACGCCGCTCGGGCTTGGCCAGCTCCGCGGTTTCGAGGAACCACCTGGCGGACCGATGCGCCTCTTCGCTCCGGGTCCGCGTGCCCTCGAGATGTTCCGCGCGATCTGGAGCGGGGAGGACCGTCTCGGCTTCCGGCTCGTGCTCGAGTGCGGCCACCCGCTCCCGGGCAATCCGCCGGATCAAATGCCGCTTCGCGTGGTGTGTGAACAGTGCGGCGCGAACGTGGGCCTGCAGCTCGTGGAAGGTGGCGAGAGACAGTGAGCGCCCGGCTCGTGAAGACGGCGACGCCGGGTGTCTACAAGCGCGGCGAGCGTTACGTCGTCGTGTTCCGCGACTGGCAGGGAAAGCAGCGCAAGTGCTCTGCTCGGACGCTGGCAGAGGCGCGGAAGCTGAAGGCCTCGAAGACCACCGACGTCGAGCGTGGCGAGTTCGTCGACTCGCGCATCACGTTCGCCGAGTACGCGCCCTCATGGATCGACCGTTACAAGGGGCGCACAAAACGCGGCATCAAGCCGGAGACACTGGCCGACTACCGGAAGACGATCGAGCGGGACGCCCTTCCCTTCTTCGGGCGCATGCGTCTCTCGCACATCCGGCCGCGTGACATCAAGGAGTACGCGGCGTCGATCGAGAAGCGTGGCGTCGCCGCCGGCACCGTCAGGCTGCAGCTCGCCCCGGTGAAGGCTCTGCTTGCCGACGCTCTCGAGGAGGACCTGATCCGAAGCAACCCCACTGCGGGTGTGCGAATCACCACCGCGGAGGCGCCTGCCACGTCGCTCGACGACGAGGACGAAGAGCAAGCCAAGGCGCTGGGCGAGGACGAGCTCGCGGCGTTCCTAGCAACGCTGTCCGCGGATCCGCTCGAGAAGGGCTGGGCAGCGTGGCGGCCGTTCTTCGAGTTCCTCGCCCACACCGGACTCCGGATCGGGGAGGCGATCGCGCTCAAGTGGGGCGACGTCGACCTGGGCGAGCGACAAGTCCGTGTACGGCGGCGCCTGTATCGGGGGCGGCTCGACCGGCCGAAGTCGAAGTACGGGCGACGCGAGGTCCGCATATCCGAGGGCCTCGCGCGTCAGCTGTGGGCGTTGCGCGGCACGAAGCCCGACGATGCGCTCGTGTTCGCTTCGAAGACCGGCAGCTACCTCGACGCGTCGAACGTGATGGCGCGCGTGTTGAAGCCGGCGGCGGTCGAGGCCGGGCTCGGCGGGTGGGTCGAGTTTCGAGACAGCCGCGGCAAGGCGAAGCGTCGCGCGGAGAGCTGGGTCGGGTTCCACACCTTCCGGCACACAAGCGCGACGCTGCTTTTCACGAAGGGCCAGTGGAACGCGAAGCAAGTGCAGATCCAGCTCGGCCATCACTCGCCGGGGTTCACGCTCGCGACGTACGTGCATCTGCTTCCCGGCGATCTGCCGGACCCGGCGTTCCTCGACGCACTCACGGTCGAGGGGGCAACGTCTGAGGAAACTAGACCCACCGAGAACGACCGAGATGCGGCACCCGGCGAGAGTGCGGAAACCCTGGAAGTTCCAGACGTGCCGAGACTCGCCGAGGCGGTGGGCGCGGAATCATAATCCGCGTGTCGCAGGTTCGAGTCCTGCCGCCGCTATTTCACCAAGCTGAGCATCTTGAACATCGGCAGGTACATCGCGATGACGATGACGCCGACCATCAGTCCGACCAGGATCATCATCAGCGGCTCGACGATCGACGTCAGCGACTGGATCGCAGCGTCGACCTCATCTTCGTAGAAGTCGGCGATCTTGCCGAGCATCTTCTCGAGCTCTCCGGTCTCCTCGCCGATCTTGACCATCTGGCTGACCATCGGCGGGAAGATGGGGTTGTCGACAAGGGGTTGGGCGATCGGAACGCCCTCGCTGACCTTCACGCGGACATTTGCGAGCGCTTCCTCGATCACCCAGTTGCCGGAGGACTGACCCGTGATCTCGAGCGCCTGGATGATGTCCACGCCCGCGGCGACAAGCGTCGAGAGCGTGCGGGAGAAGCGGGCCATCGTCACCTTGAGGACGACCTGGCCGATCTTCATCGGGATCTTGAGCTTGATGCGATCCCATTTCTGCCGGCCCGCGTCCGTTTTCTTGTACTTCTTCAGGCCAAAGAACAGGAGAGTCAGCGTTGGGAAGATGATGTAGTACTTGGTGCGGAGGATGTCCGACGCGGTCACGACGTACTGCGTCAGCGTCGGGAGCTGGCCGCCGAGCTGTCCGAAGATCTTTACGAACACCGGGACGAGGAACATCAGCAGACCGGTTAGGACGAGGGTCGCGAAGACCAGCACCATAGTCGGGTAGAGCATCGCGCCCTTGACCCGGCGCTTGATCTGAGTGGACTTCTCGATCTGGTACGCCACCCGGTCGAGCACCTCGTCCAGGATTCCCGCAGCCTCGCCGGCCTCGATCATCGAGACGAACAGACGGTCGAAGATCTTCGGGTGCCGCTGCATCGCCTGGGACAGCAGTAGGCCGCCTTCGACATCGGCGCGCATTTCCTTGACCACCAGAGCGAAATACACGTCGTCGGTCTGCTGCTCGAGGATCACGAGTGCGGCGACGACATTCAGGCCGGCCTCGATCATGGTCGCGAACTGTCGCGAGAAGATCTGGAGGGTCTTCGGCTTGACCTTCTTGAAGACGTTGCGCGCACCCTCGTCGCCCGAGGCAGGGAGCTCCTTCAGCGCGTTCGCGAGCAAGCCGCGTACGCGCAGCTGCTCCCGCGCTCCCGCCAGGTCGGGCGCGTGGACCTCGCCGGTCAGCTCGAGCCCGGAAGCGTTGATCGCGGAGTATGAGAATGCAGCCACAGTCGTCCCTCTAAAGGGCTATCGGCAGGGGGGTTCAGCCGCTTAAGAGGGATGCCGATAGCTGAGTCGTGCATCTGCGCGCGCGCGACGAGAGCGGCTTCGGCATGCTCGAGCTCCTCATGGCAATGGTGATGCTGAACGTCGGCATCCTGGCCATCGTCGGGGCGTTCTCATCCGGCAACGCCTCGCTCGCCCGGGCGAACCGGATCTCGACGGCCGGGGCCTTGGCGAACAAGCAGATGGAGGCCTACCGCGGCCTCAAATACGAGAACATCGTCTTCATCACCTCCGAGTGGAACTCGGCCATCGCCGACTCGGTGTACACAGGGGACACCGTCTACCAGGTGAACATGGCGAACCCCGTCGCGCCCAAGGCGCTCGTGCCGACGGTGACCACGTGCCCGGCGAACGTTCCGGCCACAGCCTGCGATCCCAGCTACACGACCACCGGGGCCGACCACCGCTCCTATCGAGTCGACACCTATCTCTACTTCGACACCCCAAGCTCTGGGAACCAGCTTCGGACGGTCGCCGTCGTCGTCCGCAACCCGAGCGATCTGACGCGGATCTTCGCAAGAGTCAGTTCGACGTTCGATCAGTCGACCGGCTCCTGAAAGCTCGACTCAGGGAGACGCCGGCGGCAGGGTGACGGTCGTCTGGGTCGGGGTCGTCCCGGTGCCGCCGCTGCTTCCCGTGCCGGTGCTCGTGCCCGCCGGCACGGCCGTTCCGAGGGGTTTCAGGATCAACGTGTACCGCGTGCCGTCGGCCGTGTTCATCAGCGTCACGGGCTTGTTCTCTCGCAGCGTGACCGTCTGCGCGCCGGTTGCGTACGAGCCTCCGGCGATCGAGATCTTCGCCGTGTGGGCGGTCACCGACACCAGATGGAACACCGGAGTCGGCTGCGGGAAGTCGGTCTTCGTCGCAACCGTGTAGAGCGTCCCGTTCACCGAGATGACTGCGCTGCCCGGCGCCGGGGCGTTGCCGTGGACGGCCGGCGCGCTGGGCCCGGCCCCGCCGCCACTCGAGGAGCTGCCGGAGGACCCGGTCGAAGAAGAGGGGCTCGAAGAGGGGCTCGGCGTGTCGCTGAGCTGCTGCGAGAACGGATCCTTGCTCACGAAGCGGCTGAATGACGCGAGTTGGCCGTCCTGCACGGTCGTTGCGGGGGCAGCGGCAAGGGAGCCCGTCGAGTCCGTCGCCGGGCCAGGCTGCTGAGCACCGCCCAGCGTCGGTGCGGCCAGCGTGGGGGTACCGGCAGGAGTGGTCGCCGTCGTGGCCGTGGGTCGGACCGGCGGCGGCGGGGTCTTCATCATCTTCATGACTCGGGGCACCTGAAAGGCCATCAACCCGAGGAAGGCCACGCCGAGGACGGCGGCGATGATCTTCTGCTTCTTCTGCTTTGCCTTGAGCGGATCGACGTGTTTCTTCGCCATCAGGGAGCTCCTGTCGCCGACGCGCCGCTCGGGGCCGTCTCGGTCGTGGTCGTGGTCGTGGCCGCCGTCGTCGTCGTGGTCGGCGTCGTCGGAATCGGGGCCGTGGCCGGCACGCCTGTTCCGTAGACGAACGCATCGATGACGAGGGTGGCCTGGATCTGGGGGAACTTCAGCGTGCTCTCGTTGAACGTCAGGGTGTCCACCGAGAACAGGCGGCCGGTTGCGTCGAGGCGTCCCGCGTGCACGGACACGAGCGAGCGGAGGCGGTAGAGGAAGTCCGCCAGGTTGTAGAAGTTGCCCTGGAACGTGACGGAGATCGGCAGCACCGTGTAGCTCCCGATCGGAGCGATCGTCTGTGGCGAGATCGAATCGAAGCGAATGCCGGTGTCACGCGCGAGCTGGCTCAGCTCGAGGAGGAGGTCGGGCATGTCTGTCCGGTCCGGCATCGCCTTCGCGAGCCGGTAGACGTCCGCCACCTCGATCTTCGGAGCCGCGCGCGCGGCGGCGACCTGCTGGTGGTACGCGTCGATCTTCGCCTGGACCTCCGTCGCCTGAGTCTTCAAGGAAGTGACCTTCGCGCCCTGCGGGCGCACGAGGAGGAACCACCCGGCCAGGCCGAACACCAGGACTGCGCCAACCATGATCCCGATCAATGCCCCGGGGGAGAGCGCCTTGATGCGTTTCATGATCGTGTCCATGTCGATCTTCATGCGCCCGGGGCTCCGGAGACCTTGATGTCGGCCGCGATCGAGAAGTCGACGACGTTCTGACCGCCGACCTTCGTGAGGGTCGAGCTCTGGAGCTGCACGTTCGTCAGATCCGGGACGACCTGCAGCCGTGACAGCAATCGCGCGACTCCGTCGTGCGAATAGGTGCGGCCCTGGATGGTGAACTGGGAGGGAGCGCCTCCAGGCGAGCTCGTCGAAACGTTCGTGAGCGGCGAGATCGGCGACTTCGCAGTCAGGGTTGTCAGCCAGACATCGTCGGGAAGCACAAGCGAGAACTCGCGAAAGACCCGGTCCCAGGCGACGCGGCTCGTCAGCGCGGTGCTCAGTGCGCTCACGCGGGCGCTCTGCTCGCCGGCAAGCTGCTGCTGCGCGACGGAAGGCCCGGCGGGAGGCGGCGGAAGCGCCTGGTACTGGCGGTTCAGATCGTCAAGTTTCCGTTGCTGAGCGGCGACCTTTCCGCTGCCCATCATGAACATCGCGCCGAGAACCGCTGCGACCAGAACGGCGGAGCAGGCGCCGATCAGGACCGGGAGGCTTTCCTTCTTGATCGTGCGCTGGTTTTGATCTCGCGGCAGGAGGTTGACGGCACGCATCTGTTAGTCCTCGATCCCGAGTCCGATGGCGACGGCCAACGAGCCGATCTGCTCGGGCTGGCCGACCTTCTTCGAAACCTTCATCCGGGCGAGCGGGTCGCCGACTCGGACGTGTACGCCGATCAGGCGCTCTAGCTCGCCGGAGATGCCGGGTAGGTGGGCAGTGCCGCCTGTCAGCACGATCTCGCCGATGCCCAGCGAGCCGGGCTGGTTCTGGTAGTACTGGAGCGAGGATACGAGCTCGCGGGCGAAGGTCTGGATCGCCCTGCGCATGGCCTCGCGCGCGTTCTTCGCCTGGTCGGACGTGAGACCGTCCGGGACCATTTCGTCCGTCAAGGCGAGCGCGCGCTTCGCGCCCTCGACCTCGGACGGCGCGGCGTCGATTGCCCGGGCGATCGCCACGTTCAGCGCGGAACCACCCCATTCGAGAACACGCGTGAACTCGCAGACCCGTCCATCCGACACGGCGAACGTCGAGCGCTCGTGACCGATCGCAACCACGACGAGAGCGGCCGTCGCATCGGTACCGACGCCCTCCTGCGGCGCCTGCAGCGCACGCAAGAGCGCGAACGCCTCCAGGTCGATTCCGGCGAGGGTGATGCCCGCCTTCTTGCAGGCATCGACGTAACGGTCGATTAGCTCGCGGTACGCAACCACGAGCAGGACGCGCTTGGTCGGCTGGCCGTCCTCGCCGACGCCTTCGCCCAGCACCTGGTAATCGAGCACGGCTTCGTCGATCGGGATCGGCAGCGTTTCCTGTGCGCGGAAGCGGATTGCGTTGGCAAGCTGCTTCTGGTCCTCGATGCCGGCGATCTCGAAGGTACGGACGCCGATCCTGTTGTTGGCGATCCCAAGCCGGACGCCCTTCTTGGGCAAGCCGTGCTTCGCGAAGAAATCTTTGAGCGCCTCGGCGAGCGCGTCTGGATCGCGTAGCTCTCCGCCGACGACGATGCCCGCCGCGAGAGGCTCGCGCGCCACCTGCAGCAGCTCCGCCGAGCCGTTGTTCGAGACACGCGCCGCAGCCAGCTGCGACGCGCCGATCTTCAAACCGATGATGCGGCCCTTGGTGCTGCCGCCCTCGACCTTCACCTTCGGAGACTTCTGTTTACGCTCCTTGGGCTCTTTCGGCTGCTTGGGCTCTTTTGTCTTCGGGGCGCGCTCGGCCTTCGCCTTCGGGGCCTTCTGCTTGCGCTCCTTGACGGGCTTGTCACTCTTCTTGCCGCCGAGCGAGAGCTCCTTCTTCCAGAAGGGCACTTTTGCCGCGTCGTCGGCGAGGGGCGGCAGGTCGGCTGCACCGACGGGTGGGTGGACGTCGACCGACGGAGTCGGCACGGGGACGATCGCGGTCGGAGCTTCGTCGGGCTTGGCGCGCTTCTTGCCGCCGAACGAGAGCTCCTTCTTCCAGAACGGCACCTGTGCCGGGCCCTCGGCGAGGGGCGGCAGGTCGGCTGCAGCGACGGGTGCGTGAACGTCGACCGACGGAGTCGGCACGGGGACGATCGCGGTCGAAGCTTCGGCAATAGGTGCCGGCGGCAATGCCGGCGGGGCATTCCACGGTTCAGCTTCGACCTCGAGGCTCGCCGGCGTCTCCGCGGGCGCCGGCTCGTCGGCGACTTCCTCTTCGATTGCGATGGGCTCTTCGGCGAGGGCTTGTTCAGCGGCGATGGGCTCCTCTTCTGCAGCGGGCGGATCGTCCGAGGGCTGCTCGGCGAGGGCCTCGGCCTCCGGCTTGCGGCTGAACGAAACCTCCTTCTTCCAGACCTCCTGCTCCTCGGCCGCCGGCTCGAGGCCGGCATCGGAGAGATCCTCGGGCGCGGCAACAGGCTCTTCGGCGACAGGCTCTTCGGCGACAGGCTCCGCCTCCGGCTTGCGACTGAACGAAACCTCCTTCTTCCAGACCTCCTGCTCCTCGGCCGCCGGCTCGGGGCCGGCAGCGGAGAGATCCTCGGGCGCGGCAACAGGCTCTTCGGCGACAGACTCTTCGGCGACAGGCTCCGCCTCCGGCTTGCGACTGAACGAAACCTCCTTCTTCCAGACCTGCTCTTCGGCCGCCGGCTCGGGGCCGGCAGCGGAGAGATCCTCGGGCGGAACGGCTTCGTCCGCGACGACCGGCTCGGCTTGAACCGACCGGCCGTACGAGGAAATCCTCTGGCTGAAGCTCACCTCGTCCTCCCCGGCGGGCTCCTCCGTGACTTCCGGCTCCGCCGCTGGGAGCTCTTCGACGACCGGCTCCTCGTTGACGGGCGTGTCCGCGGCAACATCGACTTCGACGGCCTCGGCCTTCGGCTTGCGCTTGAACGAAAGCTCCTTCTTCCACAGGGATGTGGGCTTTTCGTCGGATGCCGGCGAGTCGTCCCCGTCCTTCTTGCCTTTGGACTTGCGCCCGAAGGACAACTCCTTCTTCCAGAGCGACTGGTCGTCCATCACTAGCTCCCGGCGACGCGCAGCCCCGCGCCGAGCGGCTGCTCGTCGTGCGGCCGGCTCAGATCTTCCGGAGGCTCGACGGGGAAGCCTGCGCGTTCGAGCACACCGATGAGCTGCGCGGGCCGGCTCGAACGAGTGAGGCCGACCTCGAGCTCGACGACGCCGCGCGTGATCAGGTCCGCCAGCGACTGCTCCATCGTCTGCATGCCGCGGCTCGTGTTCGTCTGCATCACCGAATAGACCTGCTCGACCTTGCCTTGGCGGATGAGGTTGCGGACGGCGTCGTCAGGCAGCAGGACCTCGAGCGCCGGAACGCGTCCCTTGCCGTCCGCCGTCGGCAGCAGGGATTGGGTGACGACGCCCTGAAGCGAGCTGGCGATCTGAATCCGGATCTGCTCCTGCTGCTCGGCCGGGAAGACATCGATGATCCTGTCGATCGTCGAAGGCGCACTCTGTGTGTGCAGCGTTCCGAAGACGAGGTGGCCGGTCTCCGCGGCGGTGAGCGCGGTCGAGATCGTCTCGAGGTCGCGCATCTCGCCCACGAGGATCACATCGGGGTCCTGACGGAGAGCGGCACGAAGAGCCTCGGCGAAGCTCGTTGCGTCGGGCCCGATCTCGCGCTGGTTGACAATGCAGCGTTTGTGGCGGTGCAGAAACTCGATCGGGTCCTCGATCGTGAGGATGTGCTCCGAGCGGTTCCGGTTGATCTCGTCGATGATGGCGGCGAGCGTCGTCGATTTACCGGAGCCGGTCGGGCCGGTGACGAGAACGAGGCCGCGCGGCTTCTCGGCCAGCTGGTGCAGAGTCGCCGGGATGCCGAGCTCCTCCAGCGTCTTGATCTCGGCCGGGATCAGGCGAAAGGCCGCCCCGATCGACTCGCGCTGGAAATAGACGTTGACGCGGAAGCGCGCCAGACCGGGAATCGAGTGCGAGAAATCGAGCTGGCGCTTGATCTCGAGATTCTTCTGCTGCTCGCTCGAGAGGATGCGGTAGAGCAGCTCCTGCGTCTCCTCCGGCGTAAGCGGGTTGTAGTCGTCCACGCGCTCGATTTCTCCCCGCACGCGTATGACAGGAGGCGTTCCAACGGTCACATGGAGGTCTGACGCATCGCGCGCCACCATGTGCTCGAGGAGCTCATCGATTGAATTGACCGGCCGCATAGCTCGAACGAGTCATCGGCAGGCCGAGGCGCCGCCTTTACCTTTCTAAGAGAGGCGAATTTTCGGGGCGACGATCACCCCTTCGAGGGTTACCCGCGATGGGTGAGTTGGCCGATGCCTCACGAGCCACTTCGTTCGTTTCCCATGGAAGGAGCACCTCGTATGACCAGCAAAATCCGGCAGCGGCTCGCCGGTGAGGAAAGCGGTTTCACCCTCATCGAGCTCCTCGTTGTCATCATCATCCTCGGCATCCTGCTGGCGATCGCGATCCCCTCGTACCTGAGCTTCAGGGATCGCGCGAACAACTCGGCCGCCAAGGCCAACGTTCGCGCCGCGGTCCCGGCTGTCGAGGCCTACAACGCCGACAACACCGGCACCGGCGCATCCGCGGGTTACGCGGGCATGACCGTGTCGCTGCTGCAGGCCTATGACTCGGCGATCGTGCCGACCAAGCTGACGATCTTCAGTGCGGATGCCACGACCTACTGCATCGAGAGCACCGTCGGCGGGAAGGTCTTCAACAAGAAGGGCCCCGGCGCCGACATCGTCTCCGGCGTCTGCACCTAAGTTCCACCGTCCAGATCGAAGAAGAAGGGCGCGGGAGACCGCGCCCTTCTTGTTTCAAAGGTCACCCCTTCGAGGGTGACCCACGATGGGTGAGTTGGCCGATGCCTCACGAGCCACTTCGTTCGTTTCCCATGGAAGGAGCACCTCGTATGACCAGCAAAATCCGGCAGCGGCTCGCCGGTGAGGAAAGCGGTTTCACCCTCATCGAGC
>Ga0307278_10000197_pt1 | contig 30898 bp, 32 predicted proteins | sample ER_DNA_117_FD_194482 | JGI IMG/M metagenome (GOLD analysis project Ga0307278, IMG submission 194482) | Bulk soil microbial communities from the East River watershed near Crested Butte, Colorado, United States - ER_DNA_117 | ecosystem: Environmental > Terrestrial > Soil > Floodplain | place...
GCTGATCCTGGGCGGCGGCATCATCGGCCTGGAGATGGCATGCGTGTACGCCGAGCTGGGCTCGCGCATCACCGTGGTCGAGCTGCTCGACCAGCTCATCCCCGGCGCCGACAAGGACCTGGTGGCGCCGCTGCAGAAGACCATCGCCAAGCGCTACGACAACATCTTCCTCAAGACCAAGGTGACCAACATCGAGGCCACCGCCGAGGGGCTGGCCGTCTCCATGGAGGGCGCCGACGCCCCGGCCACCGACACCTTCGACAAGGTCCTGGTGTCGGTGGGCCGCAAGCCCAGCGGCAAGCTGATCGGGGCCGAGGCGGCCGGCGTGCTGGTCGACGACCGCGGCTTCATCCCGGTGGACAAGCAGCTGCGCACCAACGTCGGCCACATCTTCGCCATCGGCGACGTGGTCGGCCAGCCGATGCTGGCCCACAAGGCGGTCCACGAGGGCCACGTGGCCGCCGAGGCGGCGGCGGGCCAGCGCAGCTTCTTCGACGCCCGGGCGATCCCCTCGGTGGCCTACACCGACCCCGAGGTCGCCTGGGTCGGGGCCACCGAGACCGAGGCCAAGGCGGCCGGGGTCGACTACGGCAAGGGCACCTTCCCCTGGGTGGCGAGCGGCCGCGCCCTCTCCCTCGGCCGCGGCGAGGGCATGACCAAGCTGCTGTTCGACTCCTCGAACGAGCGGCTCATCGGCGCCGGCATGGTCGGCCCCAACGCCGGCGAGCTGGTCGCCGAGGCGGCCCTGGCCATCGAGATGGGCGCCGACGCCGCCGACATCGGCCTGACCGTCCACCCCCACCCGACCCTGTCGGAGACTGTTGGCATGTCGGCCGAGGCCTTCGAGGGCGTCATCACCGACCTGTACGTGCCCAAGAAGCGCAAGCGCTGACCAGGGCCGCGATCAGCGGCCCCGGAAGGCGTCTTTGACCTTCTCGCCGGCCTGCTTGAGGTTGGCCTTGGTCTTGTCGGCCTTGCCCTCGCCCTCGAGCCGCCGGTTGCCGGTGACCCGGCCCGCCGCCTCCTTGAGCTGGCCCTTCACCTTCTTGGCGGCGTTCCGGGTCTTGTTCCGCACGCTGTCGTCGACCGCCATGTCCGCTCCCTCCTGCGACTGCTCTGGGTGCCGTACCCACTTGCCCCCTCCGGTAACCTGGCTCAACGCGCCGATGCCGGAGGTCGAGGTGGCCCGGAAGCAGACCGAGGAGCAGGCCCCGACGCCAGGCGCAGCGGGGCCGCAGGGCAAGGCCCGCAGCGACATCAACGACGTCGCCAAGCTGGCCCGCGTCTCCCGCCAGACCGTGTCCAACGTGCTCAACAACCGGACCGGCTACTCCGAGGACACCCGAGCCCGGGTCCTGCGGGCCATCGAGGAGCTGGACTACCAGCCCCACCGGGCTGCCCGCAGCCTCCGCTCGCAGCGGACCATGCAGCTCGGCTACCACATGCCGGGCGAGCAGCTGGCCGCCGAGAACGCCTTCGTCCTCGGGTTCATCCAGGCGCTGGTCCGGGCGGCCGCCGACCGGGGCCACCACGTGCTGGTCTTCACCGAGCAGGCCGACGAGCTGGAGGTGTTCCGCGAGCTGGTGGCCATCCGCGGGGTGGACGGGTTCATCCTCTCCGGCTCGCGGGCCGACGACCCCAGGACCCGCTACCTGCACCAGGCCGGCGTGCCCTTCGCCACCTTCGGCCGCACCGCCCCTGGGCTGCCCCAGACCTGGGTCGACATCGACAGCGTGGCCGCGGCCGCCTCGGCCGTCGACTACCTGGCCGGCCGCGGCCACGAGGCGTTCGCCTTTGTCGGCTACGACGGCAGGCACTCCTGGGACCTGGAACGCGTCGAGGGGTTCCGCAAGGGCCTGGCCGACCACGGGCTCCAGGTCGCCGAGGGCAACGTCGTCCTCGGCGGCGGCCCGGAGGAGGTCCACGCCGGGGTGCTGCGGCTGCTGGCCGGCAAGCGCCCGCCGACGGCGATCGTCAGCGGCAGCGACGTGCTGGCCGCGGCGGCGGTGAACGCGGCCAAGTCGGTGGGCCTGCGCGTCGGCACGGACGTGGCCGTGACCGGCTTCGACGGCGGCTTCGTGCAGCAGATGACCGAGCCGATGCTGACCAGCGTCCGCATCCCCGTCGACCGCGTCGCCACCGAGCTGATCGGCCGCTGCCTGCGCGAGATCGACGACGGCCCGACCAGCGAGCCCGGCCTGATCGTCCCGACCGAGATCGCCCCCGGCGGCAGCGCCTGAGCGCTCAGGGCGCCACCTCCTGGGGGGCGCGGGCGTCATAGTGGCGCAGGGCCGGGACCAGCAGGGCCAGGCCGACCAGGGCGGCCGCCAGCAGGCCGCCGCCGACCCAGGAGGCGGTGGCCCCGACCACGGCCGCGGTCGCCCCCGCCCGCAGGTCGCCAAGGCGGGGCCCGCCGGCCACGACCACGATGAACACCCCCTGCATGCGCCCGCGCATCTCGTCGGGCGCATAGGTCTGCAGGATCGTCTGGCGGTAGACGGCCGAGACCAGGTCGGCCGCTCCGGCCACGGCCAGCAGCACCACCATCAGCCACAGCCCCCGCGCGAGCCCGGCCGTGGCCACGGCCAGCCCCCAGGCGACCACCGCCCCGACCAGGGCCACGCCCTGGCGCCGGACCCGGCCCACCCAGCCAGAGGAGAGCCCGGCCAGCACCGCCCCGATGGCGATGGCGGCGTACAGCCAGCCGACCGTGCCGCGGCCGCCGAGGCGGGCGGCGGTCTCGGGGAACAGCGCCCGCGGCATGGCCAGGACCATGGCCGTGATGTCGACCGCGAACGACAGCAGCAGCACCGGCCGGGTCACGATGAAGGCCAGCCCGTCGACCACCGAGCGCAGCCCCGGGGCGGTGGCCGGGCCGGCCGGGGGCAGCGGCGGCAGCCGCAGGGCGGCGTACAGGGCGAAGCTGAACACCGTCAGGTCGGCGGCGTAGGCGGCCGCGAACGACCAGCGGGCCAGGATCAGCCCGGCCAGCAGGGGGCCGAGCACCATGGCGAGGTTGGAGGCGGTGAACGACAGGGTGTTGGCCGCCGGCACCAGCGACGCCGGCAGGACCCGGGGCACGATCGCCCCCCGGGTCGAGGAGGCGACCGCGAACCCGGCCGCCTGGACGGCGACCAGGCCGAGCAGCAGCGGCAGGCTGGCCACCCCGCCCAGCGTCGCGGCAAGCAGCCCGCCGGTGCAGCCCCACAGGGTCAGCGACGAGCCGAGCAGCAGCAGCCGCCGGTCGACGGCGTCGGCCACCGCCCCGCCCCAGAGCCCGAACAGGACCAGCGGGACCAGGCCGACGATCCCCAGCATGCCCACCCAGAACGAGGACCCGGTCAGCTCGTACACCTGCACCGGCACGGCCACCGCGGTCAGCTGGAAGCCGACGAAGCCGAGGGAGTTCCCGGCCCACAGCCGCCGGAAGTCGGCATGGCGCAGCGGCTCGACGTCGATCGCGGCCCGCCGCAGCCGCCCCAGAGGTGTCATGGCCGCCCAGGATAGGGGCGCGAAGCGTCCCGACGCCGCCGGGCGGGGCAGGGGAGACCGCGCCCGGCGCCCTCGTCCAAAGCAACACGATTTCCCAACCATCGTGAAAGTTTGGCTACTTGTTCGTTTGTGCGAGATAACCAACGATCGAACGGTCATGGCAGTCCCCCGTCGAGCCAGGACGAGGTGATACGTCGATGCAGGCAGTGCGGGTCCACCGCTACCCGGAGCGGCCGTCCGTCGATGAGGTCCAGGAACCGAAGGTCCAGGACCCGCTCGACGTCATCGTCAAGGTCGGCGGGGCCGGGCTGTGCCGCACCGACATCCACCTCTACCTGGGACAGTGGGCCGAGGCGGGGGTGGACACGCCGTTGCCCTACACCCTGGGTCACGAGAACGCCGGCTGGGTCCACGAGGTCGGCTCGGCCGTCTCCCACGTCGCCCCCGGCGACACCGTCATCCTGCACCCCCAGGCCACCTGCGGGTTCTGCCGCTACTGCCGGGCCGGCGACGACATGCACTGCACCAACAGCTTCTTCCCCGGGCTCAACACCGACGGCGGCATGGCCCAGTACCTGCGCACCGGGGCCAGGGCGGTGGTCAAGATCGACCCCAAGCTGCAGCCGGCCGACGTGGCCGCCCTGGCCGACGCCGGCCTGACCGCCTACCACGCGGTTCGCAAAGCGGTGCCGTCGCTGTACCCGGGCACCAGCTGCGTGGTCATCGGCGCCGGCGGCCTCGGCCACATCGGCATCCAGGTGCTGGCCGCCCTGTCGGCCACCACCATCATCGTGGTCGACCGCAACCCCGAGGCCCTGGAGTTCGCCAAGACGATCGGCGCCACCCACGGCGTGGTCGCCGACGGCACCCAGGTCGACCAGGTCAAGGAGCTGACCGGCGGCGACGGGGCCGAGGTGGTGCTGGACTTCGTCGGCGAGATGGGGGCCGAGAAGGACGCCTGGCAGATGACCCGGCGGGCCGGCTCCCACTACGTGATCGGCTACGGCGGCAAGGTCGAGGTCCCGACCATCGAGATCATCTCCACCGAGCGCAACGTCATCGGCAACATCGTCGGGACCTACAACGACCTGGCCGAGCTGATGGCCCTGGCCGCCCAGGGCAAGGTGACCCTCCACACCAAGCCCTACCCCCTGGAGGCCGCCAACGACGCCATCGACGACCTCGACAACGGACGGCTGCCCGGAACCCGCGCGATCCTGATCCCCAGCTAGCGACCCCGCACCGAGACGGACACCTGGAAGGGAGTGGCCCGATGAAGGACGGCACCTTCGTGCTCGACGCCCACACCGGCTACTGGGACGCCAGCCCCGAGAACACCAAGAACCGCTTCGGGGACGCGTTCATCGAGACCTTCTACGCCTTCCACCAGGGCTTCAACCCGCCCGACCCGCAGTGGACGATGGACTACGAGCGGACCTTCCGGAAGGTCGACCCCGACTGGTACCTGGAGGAGATGTTCGTCAAGGGCTCGGCCGACATGGCCGTCCTGTCCACCCAGGTGCTGATGGACTTCTACCACACCGGGTTCGTCAACCCCGAGCGCAACGCCCAGCTGGCCAAGCGGGCGCCCGAGCGCATCATCCCCCTCGGCGGGGTCGACCCGCGGGCCCCGAACGCCCTGGAGGAGGTCGAGCGGCAGATCAGCGACCTCGGCATGCGCGGGTTCAAGTGGTACACGGCCGAGTGGCGCGGCGAGTCGCGCGGCTGGAACGCCAACGACCCGAAGGTCTTCCCGCTGTACGAGAAGTGCCTGGAGCTGGGCGTCCGCAACCACTTCTTCCACAAGGGCCCGGCGGTGGAGCCGCTGTCGCTGTCCAAGTTCGACGTGCGCGACATCGACGAGCCGGCCTGGCTGTACCCGGACATGAACTTCATCATCGACCACTGCGGCGCCCCGCGGATCGACGACTTCTGCTGGATCTCGGCCCGCTGCCCGAACGTCTACGCCGGCCTGGCGGTGGTGCTGGCCTTCATCCACAACCGGCCGCGCTGGTTCGCCGAGGTGATGGCGAATCTCCTGTTCTGGCTGGGCCCGGACCGGATCGTCTACGGCAGCGACTTCCCCATCTGGTACCCCCACTGGCAGCTGGACGAATTCATGAGCTTCGAGCTGCCCGAGGACCTCAAGCAGGAGTACGGCGTCGACCTCACCCCGGAGATCAAGCAGCAGATCGTCGGGGGCAACATCGCCCGGCTGTACGGCATCGACGTCCCGGCCAAGCTCGAGGCGATCAAGGACGACGAGTTCTCCCGCCGCCGCAGCGAGTTCCTGGCCGGCCAGCCGGCGGTGGTGCCGACCGACGCGCCGGGCACCGGCGAGCCGGCGGTCGACACCGGCGTTGCCGGGACCGAGTCAAGGTGACGCAGGTCGACCTGGAGCGGGTGCGGCGGGTCGCCGGGTCGGTCAAGGACCCCGAGGTCCGGACCTCCATCGCCGAGCTGGGCCTGCTGGACGAGGTCGAGGTGGACGGCGGGCGGGTCACCGTCCGCTTCCACCTGACCTCGCCGCTGTGCCCGGCCAAGTTCGCCGGCGCCATCGGCCAGCAGATCCGCCGCCGGGTGGCCAAGCTGCCGGGGGTCGAGGCGGTCGAGGTGGTGCTCACCGACCACTTCATGGCCGAGGCCCTCCACCGGCTGATCAACCAGGGCGACCGCTTCGCCGAGACCCGCGGGGTGATGCGGCGGTGACCGACCCGGCGGTCGCCCTGGCCGGGCGGCGCGAGCGGTCGTTGCTGAAGCTGCCGAGCGTCGCCCGCATGGCCGCCGTCCTGGCCGAGCGCTGCCGCGAGCCGTCCTGGGTGCGGACGCTGGTGGCCGGCCTCGACCGCTTCGCTTCCCTGGGCGGCCACGACGACCTGGAGGCCCTACTGGCGACGGCCCGGGACGACCCGGCGGTCGGCGACCGCGCCCTGGTCGCCTTCGCCGGCGCCCTGGACGGCCAGCCCGACGCGGCCGTGGCCGGCCTGGCCATGGGGCCCAAGGTCTGGTTCCGGCTCAACGGGGTGCCGGTCGCCTGGCGGCCGCTGCCGTCGGCGTCGGTGGCCCGGCGCCTCCCCGAGGCCGGGCTGGCCGACACGGCCCAGCGGGTGCTGGTGCTGGCCCCGATCGGCAGCGGCCTGCACCTGGCCGAGCTGTTGCGGGTGCGCGTCGGCGACCTCGGCTCGCTGGACGCCGACGGCCGCCTGCTCCCAGACCCCGAGGCCGAGCCCCTGGCCGTCCGCTACACCCAGCGCCGCGGCCGCTCCGCCGAGCGCATCACCTTCCTGACGTTCGTGGCCAGGACGGCCGTGCTCGAGCACCTGGCCGGCCGGCGCACCGGCGGCCTCGACACCGACCCGGAGGCCCCGCTGATCGCCGGCGCCGACGGCCGCCCGATCGGGCCGTCCGAGCTCGCCCGGGCCCGGCGGCGCAGCAACGCCATCATCCGCGCCGGCAGCAACCTCAACGTCGACCTGTGCCGCAAGACCGGCGAGTTCTTCCGCGAGTGGGGCGAGCCCGGCTCCCGGTTCGTTCCCTCCTGACACGGGGCCGACGCGTGGGCGCCCCCGACCTCGCCTCCAACATCTCGCTGCTCGGCCACACCGACCAGGGCGGGCGGGGCGACGGCGTGCAGGTCATGGTCGGCGGCGGCCACGCCTACGTCGGCCACATGTTCAGCGACGGCGTGACCGTGATCGACGTCCGCGACCCCCGCAACCCCAAGCCGGTCGCCTACCTGCCGGCGGCCCCGGGCACCTGGAACCTGCACCTGCAGCTGGCCGACGGGCTGCTGCTGGTGGTCAACGCCGTCAACCTGTTCGCGGCGGCCGCCTTCGCCGACGAGTCGGCCTACTACGGCCGCTCCATCGGCGAGGTGCTGGCCTCCCAGCCGCCCCCGGAGTACCGGGCCGGCATGGCCGTATACGACCTGGCCGACCCGTCCCGCCCGCGGCTGGCCGGCCGCTGGGGGCTGCCCGGCATGCATCTCGACGGCGGCGAGCGGCCCGACTGGCCGCCCGACCGCCGCTACGCCCTGCACCACGCGATCGTCGCCGGCGACCTGGCCTACGGCTCCTGGCGCGACGGCGGCCTGACCGTCCACGACGTGTCCGACCCCGCCGCCCCGCGGCTGCTGACCCACCGGAACTGGTCGCCGCCGTTCGGCGGGGGCACCCACACCGCCCTGCCCCTGCCCGCCCGGGACCTGCTGGTGGTGGCCGACGAGGGGATCGCCGACAACTGTGCCGACCAGGTCAAGTACACCTGGGTGTTCGACGTGCGGGAGCCGGCCAACCCGGTGAGCATCGCCACCTTCCCCACGCCCTCGGAGGTCGACTACTGCGCCAAGGGCGGCCACTTCGGGCCGCACAACCTGCACGAGAACCGGCCGGGCAGCTTCGTCAGCGACCGGCTGGTGTTCGCCACCTACCAGAACGCCGGCGTGCGCGTCTTCGACCTGGCCGACCCCTTCGCCCCCCGCGAGGTCGGCGCGTACGTGCCGCCGCCCCCCGAGCGGATGTACGACACCAGGCCCAACCGGCCCCGGGTCATCCAGAGCTGCGACGTGTTCGTCGACCGCGACGGCGTCATGTACCTCACCGACTACAACGCCGGGCTGTACCTGCTGCAGTACGAGCCGGGCTCGTCGTGACGGGGCCGGGGTGGACACGATCAGGCTGGTCCCGCCGCCCGGGCTGGTGGCCGCGGCGACGGCGCTTCCCCGCCCGGCCCCGGCCGGCGGCCCCGCCGCCCGGCTGACCGCGCTGGTCGCCGCCGGCGCCGCCGGGGCGTACGCCTGGGCGCTGGACGGGCCAGGGGCCGCCGGCCGGATCTGGGACGAGCAGGCGCGGCTCGGCCTGGTCGCGCTCGAGCGGCGGCTGGAGGACCCCGGCGCCGACACCGACCGGTTCGCGCTCGCCAGCCAGGTCTCGGCCGTGGCCCAGTGGGCCTGGCTGGGCGGCGACCCGGCCGCCGGCCGGCGGGCCGACCTGGTCGCCTGCGAGCTGGCCGTCGGCGGCTGGCCGGGCCGCCGGCCGCTGGACCGGCCCGACCTGGTCCTGCTGTGCGACCCGACCGGCCGCCACGCCCTCGACCACGCCGGCTCCAGGGTGCGGCTGGGCAGCATCCGCGACTTCCCGGTGGCCGGCCCCGAGGATGGCGGCAGCTGGCGGCGGCCGGGCACCGTTGACCGGCTGCTCGACCACGTCAGCCGGCAGTCCCACCTGGGCGGGCCCCTGCTGGGCGCGGCCGCCCGCCTGCTGCGGACCCTGGTCCACCCGGCCATGGGGCCGCCGTGGCCGCCGGCGGCCGCGCTGGACGCCCAGCGCCGGCTGGCCGGCCTGGCCGCCGAGGACGCCGACGCCTGGGCGTTCGCGCTGCCGTGGCTGCTCGACACGGCCGGCCGGTTCCCGGGCCGCCTGGCCCGGCTGCTGGCCGCCTAGCGAAGGCCGAAGCGGGCCCGGACGCGCGGCTGGAACAGGATCAGCGCGATCCCGACGTCGATCAGCAGGCGCAGCAGGCCGCCGATGATCACGGCGTCGGCGATCAGCACGCCGAAGGTCAGCGGCCAGGCCCACGGTCGCGAGCGCAGCAGCCCGACGGCCACCGCGGCCATGGCCGCCGCCAGCACCAGCCCGACCACCAGGCCGCGCCCCGAGACCGGGCGGAAGGCGGCGGACCCCGCCAGCAGCACGAACCCGGCAACCTTAAGGAACAGGACGATCACAACCAGGCGGACAAGCCGGTCGGTCGTCTGCGCGTCTGCGTCCACTCGGCGGCCCGTCTAGAAGGGAAGGATTGCACCATGGTTGCAAAGCTGGGTGCGTTATACGTCATACGGTCTTGTCTCCGAAACATACGGTTTTTACAGTAGTGCCCAGCAGGACCGGCTGTCGTGCGTCCGAACGGCGACGGCTGGGCGCCGCCGTCGGCGAACGTCAGCCGAGAGGCAGAAAGGAACGGCGATGGCACAGGCAGTTGAGACCCACGAGCCGGAGGTACAGAGCGAGGGCCGGGGGGCGAACAAGCCGGGCCGTGGCCCCATCGACTGGCTCGGAGGGTGGCGGACCTGCCTCGTCGGGTGCACCACCTTCATCCTGCTGGCGGTCGCGATCCGGATCTTCCAGCAGTTCACCGCCTGGAAGACCGGCATCGACGCCAGCAGCAAGGGCTTCGGGCAGACCTACCGCGCCCTGTACTACTCCGAGGTGCTGGCGGCGACCATCGGCACCCTGGTGTGGTGGGGATACCTGGTGCGCAAGGGCCGCACCCTGGTCAACCGCGAGGTCTCCCACGACGAGGAGGTCCGCCGGATCGCGGTGTTCTGGGGCCTGGTCGGCACCGCCTCCGTGATCCTGTACATCATGGCCAGCTTCTGGCCGAACCAGGACGCCTCCTGGCACCAGACCGCGGTCCGCGACACCGCGCTCACCCCGTCCCACATCCCGATGTTCTACCTGTTCTTCCCGCTCGGGATCACCATCACGGTGGGGACCTACCTCTACGGCCGCTACTGGCTGCCCAAGGTCTACGGCGCCTCCAACGGCTTCCCCTGGTCGTTCTTCTTTCTGATCTCCGCCTCGGTCACGGAGATGGCGCAGGTGGCCATGAACGAGTGGGGACACAGCCTGTGGATCACCGAGGAGATCTTCGCCGTCCCGTTCCACTGGCCGTTCGTCTGGTACGGCTGGCTGGCGTCCGGGATCTTCGCCCTCTGGGCCGAGACGGCGATCCGCCTGTTCGGCATCGAGAACGAGGTCGTCGCCGAGGCCGGCGAAGGAGTGGAAGAGGTGGGGACCTTCGGGGTCCGCCGTGAGGAGATCGAAGCCGTAGAAGCCGCCTCGTAGCGTTCGTCGAGGGGGTCCGCCGCACGGGATCGGCGGGCCCCCTCGCTCGGACCCTGCCGTGGGAAGCGAGGTCACCGTGGCCGTCGATGCCAAGACCCTTGAGCTGCGCCAGCTTCTGTTGCGGAAGTACCGGTACATCGACCGGAAGTGGGATCTGGTCTTCTGGGTCACCGCCGCCTTCGTGGTCGGGGCGGCTGCGGACATCACCAAGCAGCTGTTCGCGGGCGACTGGGACTTCTGGACCGACTGGAAGGACCGGCAGTGGTGGCCGATCATCACGCCGTTCGCGATCATCATCATCGGCTCGGCGTTGCAGTACATCCAGTGGCTGGCCTGGCGCTTCCCGACCGGCATGACCTACACGGCGTGCGCCTTCTGGCTCTGCACGCTGGTCGGCCGATGGCTCCAATGGGGAGCCTTCGTCTACTACCCGATGAACTTCGTCTGGCCGGCGACGATGGTGGCGGCGGCGATCTTCGCCGACTGGGTGCTGCTGAAAACGAGGGGCAGCTTCATCCTCACCTCGATCCTCGGCGCGGGGTTGTTCACCATCGCCTGGTGGATCTCGAACTACATCCCGCTGGCCGGGCTGTTGCAACCGGCCCACTGGATGGACCGGGTGGTGACCCTGGCCGACATCCAGGGCATCGAATATGTCCGAAGTCAGACCCCCGAGTATCTCCGCATCATCGAGCACGGCTCCCTGCGCACGTTCCTGGGAGAGACCCAGTACGTGGCCTTCGCCTTCGGCACCACGATCGCCGTGGTCGGCTACTGGGTCGGTCAAGCGATCGCCCGCGGCCTCGCCATCTGGCCGATCGGCCGCTTCATGAAGAAGTGGTGACCCGCGCCGGCTCGAGCTACGGAGGCTGAACTGAGATGAGGCGCAGACTTCTCCTCGCCCTGGTCGCCGCGGTGCTCGTCACCGTCGTGCCGGCCACGGCGGCGTCCGCCCACGGCGAGCGGTCCCAGGAGGGCTTCCTCCGGATGCGCACCGTGGGCTGGACCGACGTGAACTTCTCCGGCGACACCGTGAAGCAGGGCGAGACGATCACCGTGACCGGCCGGGTCAAGATCATGGACGCCTGGCCGTCCAGCCTGGCCAAGGGGACGCCCAACACCTGCTTCATGAGCATGATCTCGCCCGGGCCGACCATCCTGATCAAGGAACGGACCATCAACGGCGTGTCGATGCCGACCCGGATCGACTGCGCCAAGGGCCGCGTCTACGACTTCTCGATGACCTTCGCCGGGCGCCGGGTGGGACGCTGGCACGTGCACCCCGCCTTCGCGGTCAAGGGCGCCGGGACCCTGATCGGCCCGGGGGCCTGGATCAACGTCCAAAAGAACGCGGCCGGCTTCACCAACGAGGCGACCCTGCTCAACGGCAAGTCCGTGAACCTGGAGAACTACCAGCTGCCGTTCATCTGGATCTGGCTGACCCTGACCTTCATCATCGGCATGGTGTGGATGATCTACTGGACGGTGCCCAAGCGCACCATCCCCCACCTGGCCGTCACCAGCCAGATCCCGCTCAACACCGACGGCGCCGCCTACGGCCTGATCACCAAGAAGGACCACCGCATCTCGACCATCATCATGCTGGCCACGGTGGTGGTGCTCGGGGCCGGGTGGATCTACCAGGTGAACGCCTTCCCGGTGAAGATCCCCCAGCAGATCATCCAGTTCCGCCCGCCGCTCAACGAGCAGCCGGCGCCGTTCGTCACGGTGGCGGAGGGCAAGAGCAAGGCGATCGCCGACGCCGCCGCCAAGACGGTGTCGCTGCAGATCACGGCCACCAATACCGGCAAGGAGCCGGCCCAGCTGACCCAGTTCGCGGTGGCGGACCTGACCTGGTTCAACCAGGCCGTCCCGTCGGCCAAGCCGACCGGCCCGCAGGCGGTCGACACCGCCTACCCGATGACGGTGCAACAGGACACGATCGCGCCCGGAGCCACCCAGCAGGTCAACGTCAGCATGCCGAGCGACATCTGGATCAAGCAGGAGCGGCTCCTGCCGATCGGGGAGTCGCAGCTGACCGTGACCGGCCTGCTGCGGTTCCAGACGCCGGGAGGGATCAAGACCGACGTCGAGGTGGACGAGCCGCTGACCCCCACCTCGTTCAACTTCTGACGGGAGAGGGATCTGGGGAACGTGCTCGTACTCGGGGTCCTGGCCCACTACGGTGGCATCGACGAGACGGCCATCATCTGGGTGCCGCTGGTGATGGTCGGCGGCCTCTGGTGGCTGCTGCGTGGCGGGGACCCCAAGGAGGACGAGCCGCCGCAGGAGGAACCGCGATGAGCAACTTCGCCGACGGCCTGTTCCCCAGATACCTCGAGTTCGTGATGCTGCTGCCCTTCATCATGCTGGGCTTCGGCCTCTGGTTCATCGGCCGGGCGTTCTCCGACCGGACGGACGCCCGGCCGCCGGACGAGCAGCTCCAGGGCCGGGTCACGATGCTGCCCGACCGGACCGGCCGGCCCCTGTACCACGTGCACCAGCAGATCCGGGCCTCGGCCCGGCCCAAGCCGAAGCCCAAGTCGGAGACGGAGCCCGAACGCGGGTCCGGGAGCCTCCCCCGCGGGCGCCGGCGCAACGGCACCCGGCTGGAGCTGCGCCGCTAGGCCGACGACCCGCAACCGCGACCCGCCAGCAAAGGAGCGTGTGGACGATGGGAGGGTATCTCTTCGCCATCGCGATCTTCGTCGCCACGATGGTCTGCGTCGCCCTGCTGATCTGGGCCGCTGAGTACTGAGCCGCCGCTGAGTACTGAGCCGCCGCTGGCGCGGCCGCACTGGGAGCTGGAGCGCACCCTCGAGACCGGCATCCTGACCGGCCTGGCCGCCGCCGTGCCGATGGGGCTGTTCATGGCGCTGGCCTCGGCCACCTGGGGCGGCGCCGGCTTCTTCAGCCCCTTCTACCGGATCGCGGGCGTGCTCGACCCGGCCGCCTACGACATCTCCCTGCAGGAGGCGGCGACCGGCTCGCCGTTCTGGTTCGAGCCGCAGACGGCCCTGCCCGGGGCGTGTGTCCACCTGGCCCTGGCCGGGCTGTTCGGCATGCTGTTCGTGCTGCTGTCGCGCGAGGGCCGCGGCGCCGGTGCCGCCGCCCTGCTGGCCGCCGGGGCCGCCTGGGGGCTGCTGGTGGCGCTGCTGATGGTCCCGGTCCTGGGGCTGGTCGGCCGGCACGTCGGCGGCGGCGCGCTCATCTCGGGGGTGCCGTCCCAGCTCGGCTGGCCGACCTACGTGGCCATGCACCTGGTCTACGGGCTCGCCCTCGGGGCGGTGGTGGCGCTCCGGTCCCGGTGGCGGGCGCGCGCCTGACCAGCGTTCCCTACCGTCGGCCAACCCCGAATGGTTGCCATGGTTTGCCCCGGGTAAACTCTCGGTGTCCAATCCGCCACTCTTGGCGCAGAGGAGCGCGAATGTCGCTGCATGGCGGCAACCGGCCAGCTCGGGGAGCACCCGGCCGTACGCTGAGCACGGCCCGCCACGTCCTGCAGGCGCTCGAGATCATCGCGCGGCACCCCAGGGGGATCCCCATCAAGGCCCTGGCCCGCCAGCTCAACATCAGCCTCTCCTCCGGCTACTACCTGGTCAGCTCCATGCGCGAGCAGGGGTTCGTGGAGCCGTCCCGGGCCGCCTCGGGCCTCTACACCCTCGGCCCCAAGTTCGCCGAGCTGTACCGCGGCTACGTGGCCGCCAGCCTCCAGCCCGAGCGGCTGCAGCCGGTGCTGGAGGAGCTGCGCGACCGGGCGTCGGCCCGCGCCTACGCGGCGCTGTGGCGCGACGGCGACCTGGAGGTCGTCGAGATCCGCGGGCGCCGCGGGTCCCGGGAGCTGCCGGACGTCACCAAGGGGTTCCGCGGCGCCGCCCACGCGCTGGCCCTCGGCAAGATCTACCTGTCCAGCCTGCCCAGGAACCAGTGGCCCCGGTACCTCAAGGGCCCGACCTACCGGCGCTACACCGCGGCCACCATCGCCACCCCGGAGGCGCTGGCCCAGCACCTGCGGACGGTCAGGGACACCGGGCTCGCCTTCGACCTGCAGGAGTTCGCCGCCGGGTCCTGCTGCATCGCCGTGCCGGTGCACCGCGGCGCCGACGACGACCTGGTCGCCACCGTCGGGGTGTCGGTGCCGGCCCGCCGCTTCGCCGCCGAGCGCACCACCCTCACCGGGGTCCTCCGCGAGATCGCCGCCGAGGCCTCGGCCGAGCTCAGCTCCCCGGCCGACGCCGTCTCGCCCGCGCTGCTGGTCCACCGCCCGGACGACAGCCCCGGCGCCTGAGCCTCAGGCGCCGAGCAGCAGGGCGATCCCGCCAAGGGTGTAGGTGACCATCACCACCAGCAGCGGGTACTGGGCCCGCAGGCGGTGCCGCGAGCGGGTGTAGTCGGCGATCGCCCGGTCGTGGGCGATGAACACGCCGACCACGTGGCCGGTGAGGATCGCCAGCACCTGGACGACCGCGATCGCCGAGGTGGTGACCACCCGGTAGTCGATCGTCGACCCGGCGGTGCCGAACAGGTCCCAGCCCCGGCCGAGGGGGTCGGAGGCGAGCAGGTAGCCGGCCTGGCCCTGGAAGACGGCCAGGGAGAAGTAGTGGGCGACGGTGTAGCCGACGGCGATGGGCAGCAGCGAGTGGACGAAGCGGCGCTCCACCGGGACCTTCTGGCCGCGCCGGGCCCACGGGTTCTGCCGGGTGGCGGCCAGGTAGGCGCCGGTCACCAGGGCGATCATGCCGAGCAGCCCGACGGTGCCGAGCAGCTCATAGCCAAGGCCGCTGGTCCGGGCGCTGAGGCCCCGCCACCACAGCGTCCGGCTGAGACCGTCGAACGCCGTCGAGCCCAGCAGCACGCAGATCACCGCCATCATCCCCGGCGCCACCGGCACCGAGGCCAGGCCGGCCAGCGGGTTGCGCAGCACCAGCCGGCCGTCAGCGGGCCGGCGGCCGAACGGCGACAGCCGGCCGACCAGGGTGGAGTAGACCTCGAAGGGGTCGCCGCGGCCGTACCAGGCCTCCCCGTAGACCGCGGCCGCCGACAGCATCACCAGGCAGTACAGCAGGATGAAGGTGAGCACGGTCGTCGGGCGGGAGGGTTCGCGGTAGACCAACTCCAGCCAGGTGAACGCCACCAGCCCGACCGCCGCCGGCCAGTAGCCGAGCCACTCGGGCATCGGCCTGGCATCGCCGGGGTCGGTCCGGCCGGAGAGCAGCTCGATCCCGCGGGTGAGCAGCCGCAGCGGGTTGAGCGCCCGCAGGACCGGCCCGAACAGCAGCGACAGGGGCAGGATGCCCACCCAGAACCAGACGAACAGCCAGGTCGGCGCCGGGTTGGTGGCGCTGTCGGCGGTGCCGAAGGCGGCCACCACGATCGTGGCCAGCAGCAGGGCCAGGCCGAGCAGCCGCAGGCCGAGCCGGAAGGCCGGCGCGTCCACCAGCCGCTGCAGCCCCATCGGCAGCGGGCGGCCCCGGTAGGGCTCCTGCAGCCGGGGGACCTCCCAGAACCTGGACAGCACGAAGAAGGTGACGATCAGCACCAGGGCGGCCGCGTACTGGGCCAGCCAGACCGGGACGGGCAGGTCGGCCCGGGCGCCGAGCCCGTGGGCCAGGACCCTCATGGCACCTGCGGCTCGACCAGCCGGAGGCCGGCCACTCCCCACCGCGCCGACCGCACCCGCGCGCCGCGCATCGCCGCTCCTTGGAGGTGTATTGCCCGAAGTATGCGCTTGTGGCGACCCCCGCAAACAGGGCGTCGTTTCCGCATAGCTCAGGGTCCGCTGGTCGCCACGCGAAGGTCGTCGACCTGGACGGTCGCCCCGGGCGAGCCCCGGGGCAGGACGACCTCAAGGGCCAGGACGGTGCCGCGGAGGTGGGCCTGGTGGGTGACCTCGACCCGGCGCCAGTCGCGGTCGGGGAGCGCGGCCCCGACGGTGTCGGCGGCGTAGCGGCGGCCGCCGGCGACCTCCAGCAGGGTCACCTCGACCAGGGTGGCGGGCCGGCTGGCCCGGAGCCGGACGGTGACCGCGTAGGTCCGGCCCTTGGTGCAGCGGCGCAGCTCGGCCAGGGCCATGCCCTGGTCGGCCCGGCCGCTGCCGGTGAAGCCGGCCGCCATCGGCCGGTCGGGCGCGGCCGCGGTCCGCTCGACCCGGGTGCCCCCGATCGCCCGCCAGTCGCCCAGGCCGGCCGCGGTCGTCGGCGGCGCCTCCGCCGGCCCGGCCGCCGGCGGGGGAGTGGTCGCCGCCGGGGTGGTGGGCGCGGCGGCGTCGCCGTCGCCGGAGCGGGACCGGCCCGGGCGGTCGAACATGGAGCTGACCAGCACCGCGGCCGTGAGCACGATCGCGACCGCCGCCAGCACCCATTCCGCGACCACGTGCTCACGGGCATCCGTCCCGGACCGCCTGGCTGGCGCGAGGTGGCGGGGAGGGTGCCGGATCGGGCCCCTTCCCATACCGGTCGAGGGTCGCGCCCGCCGCCAACGCGGCGCTAACCGGCGGGCCGGCCCGTCGGCCGGCGCGCCGGACGAGCCTCCTACGGGAGCAAAAAGGTGCGAAACGGCACAATGCGGCTAGGTTACCGGACGGACCGGCCTGCGGGAACCTGCGTGTTGGCGCCCGCGGGCCGGGGCGGTCAAGGCATCGGCGCCGGCGGCCGGTGGCCGGCCGCGGCCTGGAGGTCGGCCGCGGTGGGGGGGTCGGCGCCGGGGCGGGTGCAGGTGAGGGCGGCGGCCAGGATGGCCTCGTCGGCCAGGTCGGCCAGGGTGGCGTCGTCGAGGGACTGGAGGGCGGGGCGGTTGGCGGCGCCGAGCAGGCCGCGGCGGTGGAGGCCGGCGAGGAGGGCGGCCATGCAGGCGTCGCCGGCCCCGACGGTGTCGACCACCTCGACGACCCGGCCGGGGCGGCGGAGCACGCCGGCCCGGCGGGTGGCGGCCACCAGGCCCGCCGGGCCCAGGGTGATGGCCACCAGCGCGGGGCCCCTGGCCAGCCAGGACTCGGCGACCTGCTCGGGCGGGCGGCCGGGGAGTAGCCAGGCCAGGTCGTCGGCGCTGGCCTTGACCACGTCGGCCAGGGCGACCAGGGCCTCGATGCGGCCGCGGACGGCGTCGGGGGAGCCCATCAGCAGGGGCCGGCAGTTGGGGTCGTAGGAGACGGTCATGGCCGGGCGGGCCTGGGCCAGCAGCCGCTGGAGCACGTCGGCCCCCGGCGCCATGGTCAGGGCCAGCGACCCGGCGTGCAGGGCCACGACCTCGCCGTCAAGGGCCCCGGCGAGCTCGGCGTCGCGCCACTGCCAGTCGGCGGTGCCCTCGACCCGGAAGTCGTACTCGACCACGCCGTCGCGCCCGACGGCCACGATCGCCAGCGAGGTCGGCTCGGCGGCCCGGACGGCGAAGGAGAGGTCGACCCCGTTGCCGTCCAGGTGGGCCCGGAGCCGGTGGCCGAGGAGGTCGTCGGCGATCCGGGCCAGCAGCCGGGTCGGCACCTCCAGGCGGGCCAGCCCAACGGCCACGTTCGCCGGGCTGCCCCCGGGCGCGGCCCGGAACACCCCTGGCCCGCCGGCGGGCACGAAGTCCACCAGCGCCTCCCCGGCCACCGCCACCACCCCGGCCCCGCCGCCCGCCGCCCGCTCCGCCATCCCGGCTCCTCTCGTCGCCCGCTCGCGTCATTCTCGCCCGACCGCCGGCCGCGGATCACCCCTCGGGGGTGATGTGCGCCGTCCCGGCCCGCCGTAGGATGACCGCCAGGGGCGGATCGTCGGCGGGAGGCGCAATGGGCGAGATCGGGCCGGTCGAGTACGTGGTGATCGGGTTCCCCGGCAACCGGTTCAAGGGCGAGATCGTGCCCGCCATCAAGGAGCTGGAGGACAACGGCATCGTCCACATCCTGGACGTCGTGTTCATCAAGAAGGACGCCGAAGGGGCGGTGACCTGGTTCGAGTACGACGGCCTGGAGGACGTGCTCGAGTACGGGTTCGAGGAGATCGACGGCGAGGCCGGGGGCGTGCTCAACGACGAGGACCTCCAGCTGGTGGCGGAGGCCCTGGAGCCGGACAGCTCGGCGGCGCTGATCGTGTGGGAGCACCGCTGGGCGGCGCGGGTCGCCAAGGCGATCCGGGACGCCGGTGGCCGGATCGTCGCCGGCGAACGGGTCCCGCAGGACCTGGTGGAGGGCGCGCTGGCCGAGGCCGGGTCCGGCTGATCGGTTCGGCGAGGGAGGAGCAGGCGATGATGCGACGCCGGATCGGGCGGGTCGGCCGCCCGGGGCTGATCGGGACCATGGCGCGGACGGCGGTGGTGGCCGGCACGGCGACCGCGGTCAGCGGCGGGGTGGCCCGCCGCCAGCACGAACGGATGCAGCAGGCGGCCGACGCCGAGGCCTGGCAGGCCCAGCAGGCTCAGCAGCAGGCCTGGGGCGGCCCGCCCCCGGCCCAGGCGGCCCCGCCACCCCCGGCGGCGCCGGCCGCGCCGGTCGACGTGGTCGCCCAGCTGAAGGACCTGGCCGCCCTCAAGGACCAGGGCGTCCTCACCCAGGAGGAGTTCGACGCCCAGAAGGCCCGCATCCTGGCCCTCTGAGGGCGCCCCGGGCCGTCAGCCGATGCCGGCGACCCTCGGCAGGACCCGCTCGGCGAACTGCTCGGCGAACTCGACCGGGTGCCGGTCGGGCATGACCTCGATCTCGGTGATCCCCAGGGCGGCATAGGCCTCGGCCGCGGCCACGAAGGCGTCGACGTCGGCGAGGGCCGGGTGGACGGCGAGCACGGTCTTGTCGATGCGGTCGTAGTCGCGGCCCTCGGCCTCGCAGTGCGACCGCAGCACGTCCAGCTTGGCGGCGACGTCGTCGGGGCTGCTGCCGAACACGTTGGAGGCGTCGGCGTAGCGGGCCACCAGCAGCAGGGTCTTCTTCTCCCCGCCGCCACCGACCAGGATCGGCGGATGGGGCCGGCTGAGCGGCGCCGGCATGCACAGCGTCTCGGCCAGCTGGTAGTGGCGGCCGTCGAAGGGGCCGTTGTCGTCGCTCCACATCTGCAGGCAGATCTGGAGCGTCTCCTCGAGCCGCTCGAACCGTTCCGCCACCGGCACCAGGGGCACGCCGAGGCCGGCCTGCTCGCGCTCGTACCAGGAGGCCCCGATGCCCAGCTGGCCCCGGCCGCCCGAGAGCACGTCAAGGGTGGTGACGATCTTGGCCAGCAGCCCCGGGTGGCGGTACATGACCCCGGTGACCAGCACCCGCAGGGCCACCCGCTCGGTGCGGGCGGCGACGTAGCCGAGGGTGGTGTAGGCCTCCAGCATCGGCTCGGCGGCCGAGCCGGCATATTCCATCTGGAAGTAGTGGTCCATGACGCTGAAGGTGGAGAAGCCGGCCTGCTCGGCGAGGCCCGCGGTCTCGGCCAGGGTCCCGGCGATCTCGGCCGGGTCGGGTGGGGTCGAGTAGTTCCAGTAGTGCAGCCCCAGCTTCATCGGGTCCTCCGTCCGGCGGTGTTCGGCGTGGAGCACAGCTTCCGCCGTCAGCGGCCCGCCGTCGAGCCGTCCCGCGCCGCCGGCTTGAGGCCGAACAGGAACCGGGTGGCCGGGCTGCGGCGCACGCCGAGCTCGTAGAGGGCCAGGGTGGCGGCGAGGGAGGCGACGGCGATCAGCAGGTACTGGGCGCCTGCCGGGAGGCTCCAGGCCAGGACGGCGGCGGCGACCGCGACCACCACCGTCTCGTGCAGCACGTAGAAGGGGAGCACGGCCTCGTTGGCGTAGGCGCCGAGGCGGCGGGCGGCGGCCCCCCGGGGCGCGGACGAGCCGGCGGGCCGGCCCGGGCGGCTGCCGGCCAGGCCGAGGATGGCGACCACCCAGAGCCAGCCATCGACGGCCTTGACGAGCCGGAACACCAGGCTGCTCGGGTCCATGGCGGTGAAGGGGTCGCCGTGGCCGCTCGCGGCGGCGTAGGCGGCGCCGCCGGCCAGGAACAGCAGCACGGCGAGGGCCATCGCCGGCCGCCACCGGCGGCGGAACGCCTCCCCGACCCGCGGGTCGGCGGCGGCCAGGAACCCGTAGATGAGGAACAGCGCGTAGCTGGCGTCGTTCCAGGCGGCGTGGCCGACCTCGCTGCCGGCCAGCACCTCCACGGCCGCCGGCGGCAGCGCCAGCAGGAGGACACCCCAGGGCCGGGCCAGCACCCCGGCCAGCCGCCCCGCCCGCGGCCGCAGCAGCACGAAGACGGGCAGCAGGACCAGCGTGAACCCGAGCAGGCAGACCAGGAACCACAGGTGGCCGGCCTGGAACAGGCCGCCGCCGGGCGCGGCCCGCAGCACGAAGGGGAAGTCGAGCGCCGGCCGGACGTCCCAGAAGCGCAGGTAGAAGCGGCCGTCGGCGGCGGGGTCGCCGGCGTGGCGCAGGCCCAGCCAGACCTGGAGCGGCACCAGGATGAGCAGCCCGGTCAGCAGCGGCATGCCCAGCCGCCGCAGCCGCTCCCGGGCGAAGCCGGCCGGGCCGCGCGACCCCAGGGAGTGCCAGACGCCCATCCCCGAGATCACGAACAGCAGCGGCATCCCCCAGGTGGCCCCGAAGGCGAGCAGCACCGTCGCCAGCAGGTACTCGCGGTCCGCCTTCAGCGGGAACTCGCCGCTCCCGAAGATGACCGCGCTGTGGAAGAAGACCAGCCCCACCACCACCAGCGCCCGCAGGACGTCCAGCTCCCCCCGGCGGCCCGGCCCCAGGGCCGCCGGGGCGCCCGCCCGGGGCGCCGAGGCACCCGCCGGTATGGCCGCCGCCATGCCGGTCGTCCGCCCCGGCGCGAGCGCCTCCTCCTGTCGCAGGAGTCCTTCCAGCTGCTGGCTCACGCGTCCTCCCCGACCGCCGCTTTCCCTACCGCGACGGTACGAGGCGTGGCCGCCCTCCGGCATCGCCCGCCAGGGGGATCCGGTGCTCCCCCGCGCGACCGATCTTCGGCGCTCAGCGGGTCAGGGCGGCGGCCTCCTCCTCCAGCTCGTCGAGGCCGGGTTCCTTGCGGCGGGCCAGGCCGCTGGGCCACCAGATGTGGCGGCCGACGTCGAGGTTGAGGGCGGTGACCAGCACGGAGCGGACCACGAAGGTGTCAAGCAGCACCCCGAAGGCGACCGCGAAGCCGATCTCGGTGACGAACACCAGCGGCAGGGTGCCGAGGGCGGCGAAGGTGCCGGCCAGCACGACCCCGGCCGAGGTGATCACCCCGCCGGTCGCGGCCAGGCCGATCAGGGCGCCGCGGCGGGTGCCGTGGCGCCGGCTCTCCTCGTGGACCCGGGTCATCAGGAAGATGTTGTAGTCGGTGCCAAGGGCGACCAGGAACACGAAGGTCCACAGGGGGAACGACGGGTCGGCCCCGGCGAAGCCGAAGAGGTGCTTGAACGCCTGGGTGCTCACGCCCAGCGCGGCCGCGAACGACAGCACCACGGTGGCCACCAGCAGCAGCGGCGCCACCACCGCCCGCAGCACCAGCCCGAGGATGATCGTGACCACGACCAGCACCAGCGGCACCACCAGGTTCCGGTCGTGGCGGGAGGCGCGCAGGATGTCGAGGTTGACGGCGCTGCCGCCGCCGACCTTGGCGTCGGCGCCACCGATGGCGTGGACGGTCGAGCGGAGCCGGTCCACCAGGTCGTAGGAGGCCTGGCTGTCGGCGCTGCTGGTCAGCGTCCCCTCGAGGTAGGCGTAGCCGTCCCTGACCACGGGGTTGGTGACGGCCGTCACCCCGGCGGTGCCCTTGAGGGCGGACTGCAGCTGCCCGGCCGCCTCGGCCCGGCCGACGACCTGGACCGGGTTGCCCTCCCCGGCCGCGAAGTGGCGGGCCAGCGCCTCCTCCCCGATGACCGCCTCGGGCTTGGTGCGGAAGGAGTCCTTGCTCTGCAGGCCCTCGGCGTCCAGGCCGGTCAGCCCGAGGGCCAGCGCCCCCAGCACCACGGCGGTGGCCACCCAGACGACCCGTGGCCGGCGGGCCACCCGCTGGCCGATCCGGGCCCACAGGCCGTGCTCGGTCGGCTCGGCCGAGCCGAGCAGCGGGCGCATCGGCCAGAAGATCCAGCGGCCGAAGATGACCAGCAGCGCCGGCAGCAGGGTGATCATGGCGCACAGCCCGACGGCGACGCCGATGGCCATCACCGGCCCGAGGCTCTTGGTCGAGCTCAGCTCGGCCACCAGCAGGCACAGCAGGCTCAGGATCACGGTGGCGGCGCTGGCCACGATCGCCGGCGTGGCCCGTCCCAGCGCCACCGCCATGGCCTCGTGGCGGTCGGCGTGGCGGCGCAGCTCCTCGCGGTAGCGGGCGGTCAGCAGCAGCGCGTAATCGGTCCCGGCCCCGAACACCAGCACCGTCAGGATGAACGCGCTCTGGCCGTTGACGGTCAGGCCGCCGTTGCGGGCCAGCAGGTAGATCACCGCCTGGGCGGCCGTGAGGGCGACGAACACGCAGGTCAGGGGGAGCAGCCACAGGACCGGGCTGCGGTAGGTGACCAGCAGGATGACGATCACGATGACCGCGGTGATGTACAGCAGGGTGGAGTCGAAGCCGGAGAACACGCTGGCGAAGTCCGCGAAGTAGCCGGCCGGGCCGGTCACGTACACGCCCAGGCCGCCGGTGTCCGCCTGCGAGATGGACCGCAGCTCCTTGATCCTCGGGCTGAGGCTCTCCCAGCCGTTGCCTTCGGCGGCGACCTTGATCGGCACGATCACCTGCAGCGCCTGGCCGTCCTTGGACGGGATCGGGCCCAGCACCCTGCCGGTGACGTCCTGGACGCCGGCGAAGCGCTTGACGTCGGCGGCCACCTTGGCCTGGTCGGCCGGGGTGATGCGGCCGCCGGGCCGCTCGTACACCACCAGCGCCGGGAAGATGTCGGTGGGCGCGAACCGCTTGGCCAGCTCGACCACCTGGGTGGACTCGGCGTTCTTGGGCAGCCAGGCCGAAGAGTCGTTCTGCTGGGCGCTGTTGAGCTTGCCGGCCAGCGGCCCGGCGACCGCGAACACCGCGATCCAGAAGGCCAGGACCACCCACTTGCTCCACCGTCCGCTCGGAAGCCCTACGATCCGTCGCACTCCTTGACACCCCCAACTCGCGATGCACACCGCGGCCCACGATACCCGAGCAAGTCAACCCGAATGCTGTGACAGTCGCCGGTCCGGGCCGTGAACGCCGGTGGTCACTCGGTACCCTGCACGGCGACCATGCGCAGCCGGGCGGCGCCCTCGCGCAGCCGCCGCGCCTGCCGGTAGCCCTCGGAGTCGTACCAGCGCCGGGCCGCCGCCAGGTCGTCGAACTCCAACACGACCAGGCGGGGCGGCTGCCAGTCGCCCTCGAGCACGGCCAGCTCGCCGCCGCGGGCCACGTACCGTCCGCCGGCGGCGGCGACCGCGTCGGCCGCGGCCGCCTTGTACCGCTCGTACTGCTCGGGGTCGGTGACGTCGGTCTCGACGATGACGTAGGCGGCCATGCATTCAATCTACCGGCCGGCCCGTTGCAGGTACAGCACCGCCGCCGTGGCGGCGGCGAACGGCGCCGTGAAGGCGACGGGACCGGAGCGGCCGACCGTCACACGGTCGCCGGGTGCCGTCTCGCGGCGACTCGTAGGAGGGGACGCCGAGCGACGGATCGAGCGGCCGCACCACGTCCACGATCCCGTAGTCCATGAGGATCGGGTTGTGGCCGCGCAGGAAGGCCCTCCACCCCGCCGGCGGCCTGGGAGTGGAAGTGCTCCCAGCGCCACAGCCGGAGCCAGTCGTGGAAGTTGTTCCAGATGTGGGAGCCGGTCATAGGATGGCGTCGGGATGGATGGGCTGTCGGCATCGGGGCTCGCCGACCTCGCCGGCGTGACCGAGGTCGAGGTCGCCCGGCTGGTCGAGCTCGGCATCCTGGTCGCCAGGGACGGCACCGGCCCGTTCCTGGAGAGCGACGTGCCGAAGGTCCGCCTGGCCGTGGCGTGCGAGCAGGCGGGGCTGCCGATGGAGGGCATCGTGTCGGCGATCCGGGCGGGCCGGCTGTCGTTCGCGTTCCTGGAGGGTGCGCCGTTCCGGCGGTGGGCGGTGCGCGCGGGGCGGACCTACCGGCAGGTGAGCCAGGAGACCGGGATCCCCCTCGAGGAGCTCGGCGCGGTGCTGGAGTCGATGGGGTTCGCCCGGGTGGGCCCGGACGAGCCGATGCGCAAGGACGAGCTGGAGATCGTGCCCCTGCTGCGGCACGGCTTGGCCAGCGGGATCCTGGACCCGGCATGGCTGACCCGGCTCGGCCGGGCCCACGTGGAGGGTCTGCGGCTGATCGCCACGGCCTGGGGCGACGCCTACCAGGCACGGTTCGAGGGGCCGGTGCTGGTGTCGGGCGGCGACCAGCGGACGGCCATGGAGCGGGCCGCCCAGCTCAGCATCGACTTCCTGCCGCTGGCAGATCCCGCCCTGCTGGCCATGCATCACCGGCAGGAGGAGCTGCTGTGGACCGAGGGCCTGGTCGAGCGCATCGAGCACGAGCTCGAGGGGGCCGGGATGCTGGGCCGGCCCGGCCGGCTTCCGGCGATGTGCTTCCTGGACCTGGTGGGCTATACCCGGCTCACCGAGGACCGGGGCGACGCGGCCGCCGCCGCGCTGGCCGAGACGCTGGCCGTGCTGGTCTCCCGGTCGGCCCGCGAGCACGGCGGCGTGCCCGTGAAGTGGCTGGGTGACGGGGTGATGGTCCACTTCCGGGAACCGGCCGGGGCGGTGCTGTCGGCGCTGGAGCTGGTGGAGCGGCTCCCGCCGGCCGGCCTGCCGCCGGCCCGGGTCGGGGTCGCGGCCGGGCCGGTGGTGGTCCAGGGAGGCGACTACTTCGGCCGCACGGTCAACCTGGCCGCCCGGATCGCCGCCCACGCCGACGCGGGCCAGGTCCTGGTCAGCGACCGCGTGGCCGGATCGTCGTCGCCCCAGGGCGTGAGCTTCACCGAGGTCGGAGAGTTCCGGCTGAAAGGGATCGCCCGTGCGGTGCCGCTGCTCGAGGCCCGCCGTACGGATTGACGGGCTACGGCGGCGGGAGTAGGGTCCCCTACCTATTAGGAAACTTTCCTAATCACGGCCTCCGAAATCGAGGAGGGACATGGGCCACCGGCGGTCGCCGGCCAGGTACCGCGCTCCGCTGGCGGTCCTCGCCGCCGTGCTCGTCGCGGTCGGCCCGCTCGGCGGCTCGCCGGCCACCGGGGCCGCCGCCGGGACCATCCACGGCGTCATCCGGGTCGACCAGGTCGGCTACGCGCTCGACGAGGCCAAGCAGGCGTTCCTCATGGCCGAAGCGCCCGCCGGCACGCCCCGGTTCGCGGTCGTGGACGCCAGCGGGCGAACCGTGCTCTCCGGCCGGGTCGGCCCCCGGACCGGCCGCTGGAACGGCCGCTACCGGGCGGTGCACCGGATCGACCTCAGCCCCCTGCGCCGGCCGGGCCGCTACCGGATCGTGGTCGACGGCCTGGCCGCGGCCTCACCGACCTTCCGGGTCGCGACCCGCCATGACCTGTTCCGGAAGCTGGTCGACGACACCGTCCGGTTCTTCCAGGTCCAGCGCGACGGTGCCAACGTCCCGCGGCGGCTCGACCGCAGGCCCTCCCACCTGACCGACCGCCACGCGACGGTGTACGCCACCCCGGTGTTCGAGGGCGACGGCGGGGACGTGCCCGCGGCGCCGCTCGAGCCGGTCGGCGGCCCGGTGGATGTCGAGGGCGGCTGGTTCGACGCCGGCGACTTCGTCAAGTTCACCCACGCCACCGCCTACTCGGTGGCCGAGATGCTGGTCGTCCAGCGCGGCCTGCACCGCCGGGACCGGGCCCTGGCCGCCGAGACCCGCCACGGCCTGCGGTGGCTGGACAAGGTCTGGGACGAGCGCCACCGGGTCCTCTACGCCCAGGTCGGGATCGGCACCGGGAGCGAGCGGTTCGGGTTCGTGGGCGACCACGACGTGTGGCGGCTGCCCGAGGCCGACGACTTCGCCCTCGGCGCCCAGGTGGAGGCCCGGCGCGACCGCAAGCGGGCGCGCGCGCTGCTGGGGGCGGCGGCCTCGGTGTTCGCCATGGCCAAGACCACCCGCGTCGGCGAGCTCGTGACCGCCTACCCGCATGCCTATTACCCCGAGGACTCCTGGCAGGACGACATGGAGCTCGGGGCCGTCGAGCTGGCGCTGGCCGCCGGGAGGCTGCACGACCGGCGGGCGGCGGGCTGGCTGCGGGCCGCCACCCACTGGGCCAGGGAGTACCTGGGCAGCGACCAGCGCGACGCGCTCAACCTGTACGACACCAGCGCCCTGGCCCACGCCGACCTGGCGCGGGCGCTGCGGCGGACCCCGCGGGCGCCAGGGCTGGAGGTCGGCCCGCGCGCGCTCGTCGCCGACCTGCGGCGGCAGCTGGACAGCGGCGCCGGGCCGGCCCGGGCCGAGCCCTTCGGGTCCGCGGTCGACGTGACCCAGTTCGACGCGGCCACCCGCACCTTCGGGTACGCGGCCACCGCCCGGATGTACCGCCGGCTGACCGGGGACCGCTCCTACGACGCCTTCGGGCCTCCCAGCGCAACTGGGCCCTCGGCGCCAACGCCTGGGGCACCACCTTCGTGATCGGCGAAGGCACCACCTTCCCGCGGTGCCCCCAGCACCAGGTCGCCAACCTGGCCGGAAGCCTCACCGGCGGCCGGGGCGTGCTCGTCGGCGCGGTGGTGAACGGGCCCAACGGGGCGGAGAACTTCGAGGACATCGGCATCCCGGACGGCGCGCGGGCCTGCCCGGTCGACGGCCGGAACCGGTACGCGGCCTTCGACCGTCCCGACGCGCGCTACCTCGACGACGTGCGCGCCTGGCCCAGTGTCGAGCCGGCCATCGACTTCACCTCGACCGGGATGCTCGCCTTCGCCCTGACCGCCACATGACCAGGTTCGTCGTCGACTGCGGCGTCGTCCTCCACATGGCGGGTGAGGGGATCGAGGTCCCGGCCGAGCACGAGCTGCTTGCGCCGACGCTGTTGCGCTCCCAGACGCTGTCGGCCCTGCACGAGGCCGTGCACGGGGGCGAGATCGCGCGGGAGGCCGCCCTCGACCGGCTCACCCGCATCCGGGCGATACCGATCCGCCTCCTCGGCGACGCCGTGCTCCGCCGTCGGGCCTGGGACCTCGCCGAGCAGCTCGGATGGGCCGAGACCTACGACGCCGAGTACCTCGCCCTCACGCAGCTGCAGGCGGACGCGTTCGTCACCCTGGACAACGAGCTGGCCCGCCGGGTGCAGGGGGTCGTCCCCACGGCGACGATCGAGGCGCTGCAAACGGCGTGACTCCAGGTGCGGACCGGCGCCGGCGGCTGGCAGACTCTTGCTCGTGAGTGAGAGACCGAGTCCGGTATTCGGCGTCGCCGATCGGTTCGTGCGTCGCTGGGCGGAGCTGGAGCCGACCCAAGGGCTCATCTACGGGCTGGCCGGCACGCCGGGGCGGTTGTCGGACTGGAGCCCCCAGGGTCGCGCCCGGGTCGCCGACGCGCTCCGCCACGGGCTGGCCGAGCTCGACCGCGCCCCGCCGCGGGACGGCCCCGACCGCCGCGCCGCCGCGGTGATGCGCGACCGGCTCCAGGTCTGGCTGGCGTCGGCCACCGCCCAGGACTGGGCGCGGGAGCTGGACGGTGGGTTCCTGGCCCCACCGGCGATGGACCGGATCGCGCTGGCCACCGCCCCGCTCGACGACGCCGACGACGCCGAGCTGTTGGCCTCGCGGCTGAGCGGCGTGCCGGCCGGGATGCAGGGCTATGCGGTGGCGCTGCGGCTCGGCCTGGACGAGGGCCGCCCAGGCGCCGGGATCCTGGCGGAACGGCTGGTCGCCATGCTGCGGGCCAGCGCCCGCTCCGACGGCGGCTACTTTGGTGGACTGGCCGCCAAGGCGGCGGCGCTGGCTGGGGTCGACGGCCAGACGGCACGGCACCTGGAGGAGGCCGGACGGGCCGCCGACGGGGCGTATGACCAGCTCGCCGACTGGCTGGAGGACGAGTATCTGGCGCGGGCGGCCCCCGATCCCGCGGTGGGGCCGGAGCGCTATGCGCGGGCGCTCCAGGAGCACCTGGGGATGACCGCCGATCCGCTGGAGCTGGCGGCCTGGGGCTGGGAGGAGCTGGAGCGGCTGGAGGGCGAGATGCGCCGGGAAGCCGCGGCCGGCTGGCCCGGGGTGCCGCTGGCCGAGGTGCTGGACCGCCTGGACCACGACCCGGCCGAGCCGTCGGCGGCCGGGCCGGCCGAGCTGCTGGACTGGCTGGGCCAGCTCGATCGGCAGGTCGCGCGGCGGCTGGCCGAGGAGTTCGACATCCCTCCGCAGCTGAACGTCCTGCGCCACGAGCTGGCGCCCCCCGGGTCGGCTGCCGGCGCCTACTACCTGCCCCCGACCGAGGACGGCGCCCGACCAGGGGTGGTCGTCTGGACCATGCCGGCCGGGCGGGTGCCGCTGTGGCGCTGGCAGACCTTCTCCCACCACGAGGGCATGCCAGGCCACCACCTGGAGCTGGGCGGGGTCCGGTTCCTGCCGGCGCCACTCTCTCGGTTCCAGACCGCCCTTGGCGAGATCTCGGGCTACAGCGAAGGCTGGGGCCTGTACGCCGAGCGGTTCATGGACGAACTGGGCGCCTTCGACCGGCCCGCAACCCGCCTGGGATTCCTCATCTCCCAAGCCTTCCGCGCCATCCGGGTCGGGATCGACACCGGACTCCACCTCGGTCTGCGCGTCCCGGCCAACCTCGCCGACCCGGCCGCCGGCCAGGTCATCACCCCCGAGGTCGCGGTCGGGTTGCTGGTCCGCCACGGCTGGCAGACCGAGGACTTCGCCCGCTCCGAGGTGCTGCGCTACCTCGGCTGCCCCGCCCAGGCCGTCGCCTACAAGGTCGGCGAGCGGGAATGGCTGCGCATCCGAGCCCAGGCCCGCCAGCGCATCCCCGGCTTGACCAACCGACGGTTCCACGCGGCCGCGCTGCGGCTCGGGCCCCTGCCCCTCCGCCTCCTCCGACCCGAGGTCCTGACCGCCCTCGGCGACCCCGCCCCGGACCCCCAGCGTAGCGTCGGCCGATGACTGACAGCCGTGAGCGGGTGGCGCTCGGCTGCCTCGTCGCCGGCGCGCTGCTCGCCGGCGGCAACGGGGTCTCCATCCGGTTCAGCAACCGCGAGCTTCCTCCCTTGTGGGGAGCCGGCCTCCGGTTCTCCCTGGCCGCCGCCCTGCTGCTGGTGATCATGGCGGTGCTGCGACTGCCCTTTCCGCGTGGGCGGGCGCTGACCGGTGCGCTGCTGTACGGCGCATTGAACTTCGGTGCCGCCTTCGCCCTTGCCTACTACGCCTTGGTCCGGCTGCACGCCGGGCTCGGCCAGACCCTTCTGGCCTTGGTTCCGCTGGCGACGCTGCTGCTGGCGGTGGCGCAACGCCAGGAGCGCCTGCGTCTGGCGGCGGTCATCGGCACCCTGCTCGCGCTCGCGGGGGTCGCCGTGATCTCGCAGGGCCCCCTGGGTGCGTCGGTGCCGCTGGGCTCGCTGCTGGCGGCGGTGGCCAGCGCGGTGTGCATCGCGCAGGCGGCGGTGCTGGTGCGCCGGTTCCCTCCTGTCCACCCGGTGACCATGAACGCGGTCGGGATGACGACCGGCGCGATGCTGCTGGTGACCGGGTCGGTGTTCGCCGGCGAGCCGCGCCTGCTTCCCCAGCGCGCCACGACCTGGGCTGCCGTCGCCTATCTGGTCGTGGTCGGCTCGGTGGTGGTGTTCGTGCTGTACCTGGTGGTGCTGCGGTACTGGGCCGCGTCCCGGGCGGCGTACGCGTTCGTGCTCATCCCGTTCGTGACCGTGGTGCTGTCGGCGTGGCTGGACAACGAGCCGCTCGGCCCCGGACTGCTGCTGGGAGGGCTGCTCGTCCTGGCCGGCGTGTACGTCGGCGCGCTGCGTCCCACCGACCGCTCGGTAGGCCGAATGCCGCCGCTGTGGCAGCGGGGCAGTTAGCTCCGAGTCGTTCGGGGTACTGCTCACCAGTGGCGGCAACCGAGCCGGTTGGCTTCGTTGGGGGTCGTGACGACCACCAACCGCTCGGCCCGGCCGCGGTGAGGAGGGCTGAGGCCATGACTGAGCGCACAACCGGCGCTGAGGACCGGGCGCAAGGTCGTGGAGAGCGGGGCGGCCAGATGCCGGAGCGGCCGACCCAGCTCCCCGGGCGCTCCTGGTGGGCGGCGGTCAAACGGACCGTGCGGGAGTTCCGGGTCGACAACCTGAGCGACTGGGCGGCCGCGCTCACCTACTACAGCGTGCTGTCGATCTTCCCCGCCCTGCTGGTGGTGGTCTCGCTGGTCGATCTGGCCGGCTCGAAGACCATCCAGACGCTGTTGGACAACCTGGGCGAGGTCGTACCCGGCTCGGTCAACCAGATCCTGGCCACGGCGATCGAGAACCTGCAGCAGACTCGCGGCTCGGCCGGGGTGCTGGCCCTGGTCAGCCTGGCCGTAGCGTTGTGGTTGGCGTCCCGCTACATCGCCGCCTTCATGCGCGCGTCCAACGCCATCTACGATGTGCCCGAGGGCCGGCCGATCTGGAAGACCCTGCCCATCCGCATCGGGGTCACCG
>Ga0307278_10000198_pt1 | contig 30817 bp, 31 predicted proteins | sample ER_DNA_117_FD_194482 | JGI IMG/M metagenome (GOLD analysis project Ga0307278, IMG submission 194482) | Bulk soil microbial communities from the East River watershed near Crested Butte, Colorado, United States - ER_DNA_117 | ecosystem: Environmental > Terrestrial > Soil > Floodplain | place...
GTTGCCCATGACGACCTCGGCGACCTGGGCGACCCGGGGCTCCTCGTCGCCGCGCCGCGGCAGCCGGACCGTCTCCACCGCGCCGAGCGGCAGCCGCGACAGCAGCGCGATCCCGTAGGCGGCCCCGTCCGGGTCGGGCGATCCGGGCTCGGCCGGCCGCCAGCCAACTTGGCTCGCGGAGCGCCAGCCCGCTTGGCTCGCGGAGCGCCAGCCCGCTTGGCTCGCGGAGCGCCAGCCCGCTTGGCTCGCGGAGCGCCAGCCCGGGCCGCCCGGCGTGCCGAGCATGGCGGGCGCGAACCACCAGGTCATGCCGAGCGCCTCGCCGAGGAGGCGGGCCTGGTCGACCCGGCCGCTGCGGGGCAGGTCGCGGTCGACCTCCTGGAGCGCGACCAGGTCGGCGTCCAGCCGCCGTAGGATCGCCACGGTCAGGTCGAGGTCGACCCGGGCTCCGTCCCAGGTCCTGCCGCCGAACATGTTCCAGGTGGCGACCCGCAGCGGCGCGGTCACGGGACCGCTGCCGGGCCGGTGACCGTGGCGCGGTCGCCGAGCGCGACCCGCCCCGGGACGGCCACCCGCGCGTTGACCCCGAACAGCCCGGCCCTGGCGCGGTGGAGGTGGCGCAGCAGCGCCGGCCAGCGGCTGTCGACACCGTCGGGGTCCCTGGTCGGGATCACGCAGCGCGCGCAGGGATGCAGCAGGTCCAGGGTCACCGGGCCGACGTGGAGCCGCCCGCCCTGCCAGCGCTCCTCGGCGAACGCGGGCGCGTCCAGGTCGAGGTGGAGGTTGGTGCGGAAGCGGCGCAGGTCGACCGGGCGGCCCAGCGCGGCCTCCAGCGCCCGGCGGGACGCCTCGGTGGTCACCAGCACCGAGCGTTCCAGGTCCTGCTGGCCGGCGGGGTCGCGGCGCAGCTCGACCGCCACGCCGACGTCGGCCTGGATCGCGGCCGCCAGGCCCGGCTCGTCCCAGCCCCACACGGTCCCGTCGGGGGCGCGCAGGCTCGGAGGGGGCGGCGCGGCCGGGTCGAGAGCGTCGTCGGGCGCGCCCGGGTAGGCGGCCGCCCAGGCCAGCAGGCGCGGCGCCCGCGAGGCCGTGAGCAGGCGGCCGTCCTGGCCGTGGCGGAGGTCGAGCAGGGCGTGGGTGCGGTCGCCGCCGACCCCCCGTCCGTCCAGCCGGGCGGCGCGCAACCGCTCGCCGGCCATCGACTTCACCGGCCAGCGGGCCAGCCCGCCGAGCGCGCCGTGGATCACGGGTCGCCTGGACCGCCGGCGAGGCGCTGCTCGTAGAGGAGCTCCAGCCGGGGCGGGGCGGCGCCGTCCTCGGCGGCGACGGCCCGCTCCACCCGCAGGCTGGCCGTCCGGCCGTCGAGCTCCAGCAGCCCGACGTGGTTGTCGAAGCAGGGGCCCTGGACCACCCGCCAGGCGATCGCCTCCGGCCGCGCCCTGGCCAGCCGCGCGAGCCGCCGGGTGACCGCCGCCGCCGGCCGCCGGAACGCCCGCCGGTGCGCCGCCCGCATGCTGGCCGGCAGCGGGTTGCGCAGCGGCGAGCAGACCGCCTGCCAGACGCGGCTCTGGATCGCGGCCTCGCCCGGGAAGGCCAGCTCGGCCAGGTAGGTGTGGTGCACGTCGCCGGAGAGCGCCACCACCGAGCCGGGCGCGCCGCCTCGACGGCCGGCCGCGACGTCGGCGACGAGCGCGGCCAGCCGGTGGAAGGAGTCGTTGAACGCTGCCCAGTGCTCCAGGTCGATGGCCTGCCTGAGCTCCTCGCCGATCCTGGCCGCCAGGCGACCCCAGGCGCCGTCGCAGACCGCCTCGTTCCACGCCTCGAGGTCGTGGACGGCCGGCGCCAGCGCGACCGGCAGCGAGGAGGCCAGCAGCAGGTGGTCGAAGTCGCCGGTCGCCTGCCGTTCGATCCAGTCCCACTCGTCGTCGTCGACCATCTCCCGCCGCCCGGCGTCCAGCACCCGGCCGCAGCGCGAGTCGATCGCGACGAGGCGGGTGCGGCCGTAGTCGCGGCGGTAGCTCCAGCGCGTGCCGGCCACCTCCCGGTCGGCGCGGAAGGCGAACTCCCGCAGGACCTGGGTGGCGTCGCTGGCCGCACGGACCTCGGGCCAGACGGGGTCGTCCTCCAGGTCGGCGGGAGACAGGTTGCCGAGATGCTGGTACAGCCAGTAGGAGGCGAGGCCGCTGGTGATCCGCTCGTCCCACCACGGCTGCGAGCGCATCTCCCGGACCCAGGCGGCGGAGGTGTTCCAGTCGTCGTGGACGTCGTGGTCGTCGAAGATCATCGCGCTCGGCACGGTGGACAGCAGCCACCGCAGCACCGGATCTCCCCACGACTCCCAGTACAGGCGGGTGTACTCCTCGAAGTCGGCCACCTCGTGGCCGGGCGGCTGCCGGATGTCGCGCCGCGAGCTGATGAACGCCCGCACGCCCGGGGAGGTGTCGTCGGCGTAGATCTGGTCCCCGAGCAGCAGCAGCAGGTGCGGCCAGCCGGACGGGTCGCCCGCCCGCATGCGCAGCGCGAACGCGTGCAGCGCGTCGGCGCCGCGTCCCTCCCTGTGCCGGTCGGGCGGCAGCGTCCACGGCGGCTCGTGCGGTGCGGCCACCCGGCAGGACCCGAACGCGATCCGCAGCGGCTCGCCCTGCCGGTAGCCGCGGATGTGGCTGGGCGGGAACACCGAGCTCGGCTCCGGCCAGGCCGGCTCGCCGTCCAGCGTCACGCCGTACTCGTGGGCCTTGCCCGGCGCCAGGTCCTCGACCACCACCAGCGCGTAGTGGTGGCCGCCGACGTGGAAGGTGCGAGCACGGCCCCGCACGCCACCAGGCGCTCGGCCGAGCACCTCGACCTCGGCGGGGGCGTCGGTCTCGACCCAGACGGTCGCCTGCGTCTCGCCGACCCAGCGCAGCAACGGTCCCAGGATGAGCTTCGGCATCCGTCGATGCTACGCCGAGCGTTGCCGAGCGGAGCGCGAGGCCGCGGACGGTTGCCGGCCGGCGGGGCGGACCGCCACACTCTGGATATGGTCACCACCCTCGTGTTTCTGGTCCGGCACGCGAAGGCGGCCAACCGCGACGTCTGGACCGGCGGCGACCGCGGCCGGCCGCTGGTCGAGCGTGGCCGGGTGCAGGCCGACCGCCTCGCCCTCGCGCTCCGCCAGGAGCGGCCGGTGCTGGTCGCGGCCAGCCCGTGGCTGCGTTGCCGGCAGACCGCGGCGCCGCTGGCCGCCGCCGTCGGCCTCCAGGTCGAGCTGGACGACCGCCTCGGCTACGACGCGCCCGACCTGGCCGGGTGGGTGCGGGCCGCCGCCAGGGAGCACCCGGGTGAGGCGGTGGTGGGCATCGGCCACGGCGACCTCATCCCGCTCTACCTGCTCCGCGCCAGCCTGGTCAGCGGCGCCCCCGACTTCCGGACCGGCTCGCTGTACCGGCTGGAGGTCGGCCCCGAGCGGGTGACGTCGGTGACGCTGGTCGACCGCAAGGAGCTGAAACGCCAGGCCGAGCGGGCCTAGGGTCGCCCGGGCGGCTCCGCCGGCGCCTCCCGTACGATGGGTCCCCCATGCCCAACAAGACGAGCTCGCCGACCGACCGGACCGTACCCGGCGACGGGGTCAGCCTCCACGCCCGCGACTGGGGCGGCGACGGCGCACCCGTCGTCCTGCTGCACGGGCTCGCCTCCAACGCTCGCATCTGGGACGGGGTCGCCCAGCGCCTGGCCGACGCCGGCCTGCGCGTGGCCGCCCTGGACCAGCGCGGCCACGGCGAGTCGGAGCAGCCGGCCGCCGGCTACGACTTCGCCACCGTCTGCCGCGACCTGGAGCTCGCGCTGCTCGCCCTCGGCGTCGAACGGCCCGTCCTCGCGGGGCACTCCTGGGGCGCCAACGTCGCCCTGCAGTACGCCGCGGAGCGTGCCGGCGCGGTCGCCGGGCTCGTCCTGGTGGACGGCGGCTTCATCGGGGTGGCCGACTGGCCGGGCATGACCAGGGAGCTGGCCCGCGAGCGGCTGGCCCCGCCCCGGTTCGCGGTCCCCCTGGAGGACTGGCTGGCCCGGGCCGGCCGCTTCGCCCCCGGTGCGGGCCGCGGCGGCTGGGTCCGCGACTTCCTGCGCGCCGGGGTCGACGTCGACGACCGGGGCGTGGCCCGCTCGCGCTTCCGCTTCGACAACCATATGCAGGTGGTGGACGCCCTCTACGACCAGCGGCCGTCGGCGCTGTACCCGCTGGTCGGCTGCCCCGTGCTGCTCTGTCCCGCCGCCGAGGACGAGCTGGCCGCCGCCAAGCAGGACGCGGCGGAACGCGCCCTTCGCCTGCTGCCAGACGCCCGCGCGACCTGGTTCGAGGACACCATGCACGACATCCCCCTGCAGCGGCCGGCCGAGCTGGCCGCGGAAGTCGCCCGCTTCGTCAAGGAGGCCACCAACCGTGGGTGACCTGGTCCGACTCGGCGTCATGGGCATCCGCGGCTCGTTCTCCGAGGAGGCGGCGCTGGAGTATGCCCGCGACAACAACCTCGGCGAGGTGGAGATCGTCGAGCTGCTCTCCACCGACCGGGTGCTGCGGGCGGTCGACGCCGGCGAGGTCGACCTCGGCATCTTCGCCCTGGAGAACTCCAACGGCGGGGTGGTCTACGAGAGCGTGTACGCGATGGCCGCCCACCGCTTCCGGGTGGTGGACCTGTTCGAGATCGACGTCAACCACACCCTGCTGGTGCACCCGAGCCTGCCCGGGCGCGAGGGCATCGAGCGGATCGCCTCCCACCAGCAGGCGATCCGGCAGTGCCGCATGTGGCTTCGTCACCACTTCCCCACCACGCTGGTGACCGAGGAGCCGGACACCGCCGAGGCCGCTCGCATGCTGGCGACCGGCGAGCTGCCCGGCACCACCGCGGTGATCGCCGCCGAGCGCTGCGCCGAGCTGTTCGGCCTGCGCGTGCTGGAGCGGCGCATCCAGGACCTCAAGTTCAACTTCACCACGTTCGTGGCCGCCAGCCGCCCCTGAAGGGTCGGCCGCCATCCCCCAAAGGGGGCATCGGCGTTCCCATCCCGTGGTGATGTGCCCGCGGCGCCCGCTTGGGAGCCTCGTGGCGCAGAGGTCCGTCACCGCCCAGGGAGGCGCCATGCGGAGGCTCATCGTTGCGGTGCTGCTGCTCGCCGTGCTGGCGGGGTGCGGCGCCCCCGCCGGCTCCCAGGCGGCAACCACCACGACCGCGCCGGACGCCGTCGCCATCTGGCGCGAGGTCATCCAGTGCCTGCGCGACAACGGCATGCCGAACCTGCCCGACCCCCAGATCGACGCCGAAGGCCAGCCCCACTTTCCCGGCGGCGACCCGGGCGAACCGCCGGAGCGGGCGCGGCGCGCCTGCATGCCGATCTACAACCGGCTGCCCGCCAGCATCCGCGAGGACGGCGGCCCACAGGGCGGCGAGGCGTCACGGCCGCCGGCCGACATCCCGGCGCTGCTGCGGTTCGCGCGCTGCATGCGCGAGCAGGGCATGCCGGACTGGCCAGACCCCAAGGCCGACGGCACCTTCCCGCTGGCGGGCACCTCGCTCGAGCGGGAGGGCAAGTCGCCCCGGTTCCTCAAGGCCGCGCGCGCCTGCAAGCAGCTCAACCCGGACCCGACAGGGAGCATCCATGGAAGCTGAGGCGTCTCCGTCCCCCTCCCGCCACCGGGCCCGCGCCGGGCTGCTGGCCGCCACGCTGGTCCTGGTGCTGCTGGCCGCCGGCGGCTGGGCGGCCGTCCGTGCCGGCGGGCTGGGGCGCTCGGCGACGGCGGCGGCCGCGCCCGAGATCCCCACCGGCACGGCGGTGGTGGCCCGCACCGACGTCGTCGCGCGCCAGCAGGTGCCGGGCACGCTCGGCTACGAGGGAAGCTTCACGGTGGTCGGCCACGCCCCTGGCGCGGTCGACGGCGGGCAGGCCCAGGGCGGGATCGTCACCCGCCTGCCCGCCCCGGGCGCGGTGATCGGCCGGGGGCAGGCCGTCTACGAGGTGGACGGCCAGCCGGTGCCGTTGTGGTACGGCAGCCGGCCGGCGTGGCGGGCCTTCCAGACCGGCATGGCCGACGGGCCGGACGTGCGGGCGCTGGAGGCCAACCTGGCCGCGCTCGGCTTCGACCCCGACCATGCCATCACCGTGGACGGGCACTTCACCGCGGCGACCCGGGCGGCGGTCAGGCGCTGGCAGGGCGACGCGCTCGGGCTGCCGCCGGTGCAGCGCAGCGGCGCGATCCCGCTGGGACGGGTCGTGTTCCTGCCCGGCCCGATCCGCATCGCCGCCGTGACGGCGACCGTCGGGGGGGCCGTCCAGCCGGGCACGCCGATCCTGACCGCGACCTCGACCCGGCCGGTGGTCGGGGTCTCGCTGCCGCCGGCGTTCCAGCAGCTCGTCCGCCGCGGCGCCCGGGTGCAGGTGATCCTGCCCGACGGGACGGCCACGCCGGGCACGGTCACCTCCGTGAGCCGCGCCGCCGTCGTGCCCGACCCCGCCGCCGGGCAGGAGGGCCAGGGGCAGGGGGGCGGCGGGCCGGAGCAGGCGACCATCCCGGTGACCGTCCGGCTCACCAAACCGCGGGCGGCGAAGGGCCTGGACCAGGCGCCCGTCGGGGTCGCCATCACCACCGAGGCGCACCGTGGCGTGCTCGCCGTGCCCATCACCGCCCTGCTCGCCGAGCCAGGGGGCGGCTATGCCGTCGAGGTGGTCGAGGGTGGCGCCCGCCGTCGGGTCCCGGTGCACACCGACGTGTTCGACGAGACCGCCGGGGTGGTCGAGGTCGACGGGCCCGGCCTGGCCGAGGGCACCACGGTCGCGGTGCCGGCGCCATGACCGCCGCCGTGCCGGTCCTGGAGCTGGACCGGGTCCGCAAGGTCTACGCGGGTACCCCGCCGGTGGAGCCCGTACGCGGCGTCACCCTCACCGTCACCAGCGGGGAGCTGGTGGCGGTGGTGGGCCCGTCCGGGTCGGGCAAGACGACCCTGCTGCACCTGATGGCGGCCCTGGACCGGCCCACCTCCGGGGTCGTGCGCGTGGCCGGGCAGCCGGTCGGGGCGTTGCCGGACCGGCGGGTGGCGGGGCTGCGGGCGCACCGCCTCGGGGTGGTGTTCCAGCAGTTCTTCCTGCTGGAGAACCTGACCGCCGTCGACAACGTCGCCGCCGGCCTGCTCTACCGGGGCGTTCCCGGCACCGAGCGGCGACGGCTCGCGCGGCAGGCGCTGGAGCGGGTCGGGCTCGGCCACCGGCTCGGCCACCGTCCCACCACGCTGTCCGGCGGGGAGCGTCAGCGCGTGGCGATCGCCCGGGCGCTGGTCGGCCACCCGCAGGTCGTGCTCGCCGACGAGCCGACCGGCAACCTCGACTCGGCCGCCAGCGCCGACCTGGTCGCGCTGTTGCAGGCGCTCAACCGCCAGGGGGTCACGCTGGTGGTGGTCACCCACGACCACGGGGTCGCCGCCGCCATGGCCCGCCGGGTCGAGCTGCGGGACGGGCAGGTCGTGCGCGACTCGGGAGACGGCAGCCCATGAGCAGCGCGAACCCGCCCGCCCCGCGGTCGCGGCTGCGGCCCGCCGACCTGCTGCCGGTCGGCACCGTCGGCCTGCGTGCCCGGCCGCTGCGGGCCGGGCTGTCGGCGCTGGGCGTGGCCATCGGCATCGCCGCCCTCGTCGCGGTGCTCAGCATCACCCGCTCCAGCCAGGCCGACCTGCTCGCCCAGATCGACCTGCTCGGCACCAACCTGCTCACCGTGGTCAACGGCCGGTCGATCGAGGGGCAGGAGGCCGAGCTGCCCGCGGGCGCGGGCAGGATGCTCGGCCGGCTGGAGGGCGTACTCCAGGTGGCCCCGACCGCCCAGCTCGAGACCGTCAGCGTCTACCGCACCGACAAGGTGCCCGCGATGCTGACCGGCGCGCTGGCGGTGCGCGCCTGCGACCCGGCCCTGCTCGCCGCCCTGGACGGGCGCGTCCGCCAGGGGAGCTTCCTCAACCCGGCCAGCGCCCGCTTCCCGGCGACCGTCCTCGGCTACCAGGCCGCCAAGGGCCTCGGGCTCGCCGCGCTCGACCAGCCGACGCGGATCTGGCTCGGCGGCCACTGGTTCACGGTGGTGGGGATCCTCGACCCGTTCCCGCTGGCGCCGGAGATCGACCGCTCCGCCCTGGTCGGCTTCCCGGTCGCGACCCGGCTGCTCGGCTACGACGGCCACCCCAGCCGTATCTACGTGCGCACCGACACCGAGCAGACCACCGCCGTGGCGGGCCTGCTCGCCCCCACCGCCGACCCCGTGCACCCCGAGCAGGTGCGTGCCAGCCGACCCTCGGACGCGCTCACCGCCCGGATCGCGGCCAAGAGCGCCACCACCGGCCTGTTCCTCGGCCTGGGCGCGGTCGCGCTGCTTGTCGGCGGCATCGGCATCGCCAACGTCATGGTGATCGGGGTGCTGGAGCGCCGCAGCGAGATCGGCCTGCGGCGGGCGCTCGGCGCCGCCCGTGGCCACGTGGCCGCCCAGTTCCTGGTCGAGTCGCTGCTGCTGGCGGCGCTCGGGGGGGTGGGCGGCGTGGCCGCGGGCGTCGCGATCACCATCGGCGTCGCGCAGCGGCAGCAGTGGCCGGTCCAGGTCCCGGCCGTCGCCGCCTGGGGCGGCCTGGTGGCGGCGCTGGCGATCGGCGCGGTCGCCGGGCTGTACCCGGCGCTGCGCGCCGCGCGCCTGGCACCGACCGACGCGCTGCGAAGCGTGTGACCCACCAGGCGCTGGACGATGGTGGAAGATTGGCGGCACGGACCGGGGGGAGTCGGATGAAGCGACGCTGGGGCCTGCAGGCCAAGATGAGCGCCTCCTACGTGCTGGTCACGGCCGCGGCGGTGGTGCTGGTCGAGGTCGCGGTGCTCGGGCTGGTGATCCCGAGGGTGGTGCCACGGGTCGACCCGGAGACGCTCGTGCAGCTCACCGCCGACAGCTACGCCAAGACGGCCATGCAGCTCGGCGCGCAGCTCGGGCGGCTTCCCAACGCCCGCGAGCTGCAGCTCGGCGACCCGACGGTGCGGTTGCGACCCGGTGAGGTGCAGCTCTCCCCGAACGCCGCGGGGGTGCGCTCCCCTACACGCCCACCCCGCAGGACGACGCCCAGCCGATGTCGCTGGCGCTGCTGCTCGACCCGGACCAGCGGGTGGTGGCCAGCTCCTACCCGGCCCGCTACCGGATCGGCGACCGGTTCGACGAGGCCGGGATCGGCGCGCTGGTCGCGAAGCTCACCGGCCAGCCGCCGGACGCCCTGAAGCGCGGCATCCTCGGCGCGGACGCCACCGCGACGGGGGACGTGTACCGGGCGACCACGCCGGTGTTCGACCTCAGCGGGCCCGGCCAGCCGGCCAAGCCGCTGTCGTCGTCCGACCTGCTCGGCTTCGTCTACGTGCAGATCCCGTCCGCGGCCGGGTTCCCCGCTCCGCCGGTCGACGAGTCGACCTCGCTGCAGGTCGGGCTGCTGGTGCTGGCCGCGGTCGTGCCGGTCGGGCTGGTCTTCGGCCTGCTGTCGACCCGGCGGCTCGTCGGGCGGCTGCGGCGGCTGGCCGCCACCACCGTCGCGGTCGCCGACGGCGACTACCGCCACCGCGTGCCCGTGTCCGGCGGCGACGAGGTCGCCCAGCTCGAAGGCAACTTCAACCGCATGGCCGAGCGGCTGGACGCCGCCATGGCCACCGAACGGCAGCTCGCCGGCGCCACCGAGCGCGCCAGGATCGCCCGCGAGCTGCACGACGCCATCTCCCAGGACCTGTTCTCGCTGCGCCTGCTCGCCGGGGGCGTGCGCAAGGCGCTGCCGGCCGGCTCGCCGCTGCGTCCGGAGGTCGAGGCGATGGAGCAGACCGCCACCGCGACCATGCACGAGATGCAGGCGCTGCTGCTGGAGCTGCGCCCGGTCGCGCTGGAGGACGCCGGCCTCGTCCCGGCCCTGGAGGAGCTGTGCCGCGCCTACCGCGAGCGGCTCGGGGTCACCGTCGACGCCGACCTGGAGCCGGTGGAGCTGCAGGGTTCCGTGGAGCACGCCGTGCTGCGGCTCGTCCAGGAGGCGCTCGCCAACGCCGTCAAGCACGCCCAGCCCAACCGGATCCGGCTGCGGCTCAGCCAGCAGGACGGGCAGGTGGCGGTGACCGTCTCCGACGACGGCGCCGGCTTCGACCCGGCCCGGGCGGAACGCCACGGCATGGGCCTTGGATTGATGCGCGAGCGGGTCGCCGAGCTCGGCGGCACCTTCCAGCTCCACTCCACGCCCGGCCAGGGCACCACCGTGCGGATCCTGCTGCCCCGATGATCAGCGTCCTGATCGTCGACGACCACAAGGTGGTCCGCCAGGGCCTGCGCTTCCTGCTGGAGCAGGAGGACGGCATCGAGGTGGTGGGCGAGTGCGCCGACGGCCCCAGCGCGATCCAGGCGGTGCGCACCCTGGCGCCGACCGTGGTGCTGCTGGACCTGTTCCTGCCGGGCCAGGACGGCCTCGGCGTGCTGGCCCAGATCAAGCAGGACCGGCCCGCCATCGAGGTGCTGATGCTGACCTCGTCGCAGGATGACGAGCACCTGCTGGCCGCGGTCCGCGCCGGCGCGCTGGCCTACCTGCCCAAGACCGCCGGGGTGGACCAGGTGATCGCCTCGGTGCGGGCGGCCGCCAGGGGCGAGAGCGTGCTGGAGCCAAGGATCGCCGCGCGGCTGGTCCGCGAGGTGCGCGAGGTGGCGGTCCGCCGCCGGCCGCTGGACCAGCTCTCCCCGCGCGAGCTGGAGGTCCTGGCCGCGCTGGCCCGCGGCCGCTCCAACCGCCAGATCGCCAGGGCCCTGCAGATCAGCGAGGAGACGGTGAAGGCCCACGTCTCCAGCATCCTGGCCAAGCTGGGGCTCGCCGACCGCACCCAGGCGGCGATCTTCGGCCTGCAGCAGCGCCTGGTCCCCCTCGACGAGGCCCTCGACGAGGACACGTAGGAGGCTGGCGCCTACGGCTCCCCGAGCAGGGCGCGGGCCTCGGTGACGAAGTAGACGACGGCGACCAGGGCGAGGAAGACGCCGACCGCCAGGCGCAGGCGCCGCTCGGCGGTGCGGATGGTGAGGCTGGCGCCGAGGCGGGCACCGGGGATGACCCCGATGGTGAGCAGGGCGGCAAGGCGCCAGTCGACGTCGCCGAGGAGCGCGTGGGTCACCGTGGCCGGCAGGCCGAAGATGCCGACACAGACCAGCGAGGTGGCGATGGCCGACTTGAGCGACAGGCGCATCAGCTCGGTGAAGGCGGGGACCATGACCACCCCGCCGCCGATGCCGAGCAGGCCCGACAGCAGCCCGGCCACCAGCCCGACCGCCGCCGGCCGCCAGCCGCTGCGGATCCGGGCCGCCTCCGCGTCCGGCGCCGGGTCGCCGCCCTCCCCCTCCTCGGACGGGCCCGTGAAGGCGGTGCGCCAGGCCGTGAACGCCAGCAGCACGGCGATGGTGAGCAGCAACAGGTGGCCGTCGCCTGGCACGACGTGGGAGAGCAGTGAGCCGACGATCACCGCCAGCAGCCCGGCCGCCGACGCCCACACCACCACCTGCCAGTCGACCAGCCCCTCCCGCTGGTAGCGAATGGTCCCGGACGCCGCCCCCGGCAGGATCGACGGGAGGGTGGTGCCGACGGCGACCAGCGGCGCGGCCCCGAGCGCCCGGACGCCGGGGTTGGACACGATCGCCCCGCCGACCCCGAACAGGGCGCTCAGCACCCCGGTGAACAGGCCGAGCAGCAGCGTCAGGGCGTCGCGGAGCAGGCCGGGCTCCACGCCGCCTACCCGCGCCAGGCGCGCAGCGCCGCCACCACCTCGGGCCTGGCGAGCTCCTCGAAGGTGTAGGCGGCCGAACGCACGCCCCGGTAGTAGTTGGCCAGCAGCAGACGCTCGTTGGGAGCGTGGATGCGGTCGGACGGCAGCATCACCCCGAGGTAGACGCAGTCGGCCCCGAGGGCGTCGGACAGCGCCCGCTCCGGCCCGGAGCCGCCCTCGCGGTTGAACAGCGGCTCCTTGCCGAAGGCACGCGCGACCGCCCTGGCGGCGGCCCGGTTGGCGGGGTGGTCCAGCGGCGTCAGGCACGGCTTGACCCCGCCATAGCACCGGATGCCGACCTGCACGTGGGCCGGTAGGTTGTCGTGGACCCAGCGCTCGAACAGCGGGCCCAGCCGGGCCGGGTCCTGGTCGGCGACCAGCCGGAAGGACACCTTGGCGTGGGCCTCCGCGGGGATCACGGTCTTGGAGCCGACGCCGGTGTAGCCGCCCCAGACGCCGTTGACGTCGGCCGCCGGCCGCCCGCCGATCCGCTCCAGCGGCGACCAGCCCGCCTCGCCAGGCAGGGCGCCGACCCCGGTGTCGCGCTCGAACGTCCGCGGGTCGAACGGCAGGGCGGCGAAGTTGGCCCGCTCCTCGTCGTCGAGGTCGCGCACGTCGTCGTACCAGCCGGGGATGGCGATGCGCCCGTGGTCGTCCTTGAGCTTTCCGAGCAGCGCGACCAGCTCGGCGACGGCGTTGGGGACGGTGCCGCCGAACACGCCGGAGTGCAGGTCGGCGGGGGCGGTCCGCACGTCGACCTGGTAGTAGACGAGTCCCCGCATGGCCGTCACCAGCGAAGGGACGTCCTCGGCGACCATACCGGTGTCGGACACCAGGATGACGTCGCAGGCCAGGCGCTCGGCATGCTCGCCAAGGAACGCCTCGATGTTGGGGGACCCGGCCTCCTCCTCGCCCTCCACCAGGAACTTGAGGTTGACGGGCAGCCCGCCGTCGGCCGCCAGCAGGTGGCGCACGGCCGAGACCTGGAAGTGGACCTGGCCCTTGTCGTCGGAGGCGCCGCGCGCGTGCAGGCAGCCGTCGCGCACGGTCGGCTCGAAGGGCGGCGTCGTCCACTGGTCGAGCGGGTCGACCGGCTGCACGTCGTGGTGGCCGTAGACGGTGACGGTCGGCGCGTCCGGCCCGGCCCCGAGCCACTCGGCGTACACCGCCGGCTGGCTCTCGTCGACGGCGAGCACCTCGGCGTGCAGCCCGGCCGCCTCCATCAGCCCCGCCAGGTGCTCGGCCGAGCGGCGCACGTCGGCGCCGTGCTCGGGCTGGGTCGAGATCGACGGGATGGCACACCACGACGACAGCTCGGCCACCAGCGAACCCGCCTCGGCCTGCACGAAGGTGTCGATGTCGGCCACGAGGTCTCCCCAAGCCCGCGACGGGGTATGCAAACGGCGATGAGGCTACCAGAGGAACCTATCGTGACCGGCGTGGCCATCGGCATGGTCGGCGCGGGCGCGGTCGCCACCCGCCACGTGCAGACCCTGCTGGGCATGGGCGGGGTCCGCGTCGTGGCCGTCGCCGACCCGGCGATCGAGCGGGCCCGGCGGCTGGCCGACCTCGCCGCCCGCCGCCGCCACGTCATCCAGGCCGTGTTCGCCTGCCCGGCCACCGACACCGGCGGGTAGCGCCTCAGCGGCCGGTGAAGCGGGCCGCGCGGCGCTCGACGAAGCTGCGGACCCCCTCCGCGGCGTCGTCGCTGGCGAGGATGCCGGCCAGGACCCCGCGCAGGTGCTCGACCGCCGCCCGTTCGGCCGCCGCCCGCGCGACCCGGGCGTTGGCGATGGTCGCCTGCACCCCGAGGGGCGCCTGGGCGGCCACCGCCCGGGCGAGCTCCGCCGCGCGCTCCACGTGCCGCCCGGCGACGACGACCTCCTGCACCAACCCGATGCGCCGTGCCTCCTCGGCGCCGACCTCCTCGGCGGTGAGCAGGAACCGCATCGCGTTCCCCCACCCGAGCTGGGCCGGGGCCCGGAAGGTCGCGCCGCCGAAGGGCAGGATGCCCCTGGCGATCTCGAGCTGGCGGAAGCGGACGTCGTCGGCGGCCACCACGATGTCCGAGGCCAGCGCCAGCTCGATCGAGAGGGTGAACGCGATGCCGTTGACGGCCATGACGACCGGCTTCCCGACGGACTCCCCCCACACGCCGAACGGGTCGTAGCGCCGGCCGCCCGACAGCGCCCCCGGGCCCCGCTCGGCCACCGCCGGCCCGACCTCGGCGAGGTCGAGCCCGGCGGAGAAGTGCGCGCCGTGGGCGTACAGCACGCCGGCGCGCAGGTCCCGGTCGTCGGCGAGGCGTTCGTAGGCGGCGCCGAGCTGGTCGATGGTGGCGAGGTCGAAGGCGTTGCGCTTCTCCGGCCGGTTGACGCCGATCATCAGGACGTGGCCGTCCCGGTCGACGGTGACGCGCTCGCTCAACGGCGGCCTCCCTTCGTGCCCACGAGCGGGTTCGCAACGGACCCTAACGCGTGCGGGCCAGCACCTGGTGGTAGAGGCGCAGGTAGGCGTCGGCCATGGCCGTGGCCGTGGCCGTGGCCGAGAAGCGGCGCTCGGCGGCGCGCCGGCGGACGGCGTGGGGAGTTCTCCGCCAGCCGCGCCGGTCAGGCGACCAGGCCCTGGTTGCGGAGGGAGACGCGCAGGTCGTGGGGGTTGGAGGCGACGGCGAGGGCGTCGTCGAGGGTGACCACGCCGTCGCGGTACAGGGCGATCAGGTGCTGGTCGAAGGTCTGCATGCCGTAGTACCCGCCCTCGGTCATGATCGCGCCCAGCTCGCCGAGCCGTTCGGGGTCGGCGATCGCCTCGGCGGTCCGGCCGGTGTTGACCAGGATCTCCAGCACCGCGACCCGGCCGCCGTCGCCCTCCCGGCGGACCAGCCGCTGGCCGACGATGCCGCGCAGCGCCGCCGCCAGCGACAGCCGCACCTGGCGCTGCTGGAAGGGCGGGAACAGGTCGATGCAGCGGTTGACGGTCTCCGCGGCGTCGGTGGTGTGCAGGGTGGACAGCACCAGGTGGCCGGTCTCGGCGGCTGCCAGGGCGGCCTTGAGCGTCTCGGCGTCGCGGATCTCGCCGACCAGGATCACGTCGGGGTCCTGGCGCATGGCGGCGCGCATCGCGATCGAGAAGTCCTCGGTGTCGACCCGGACCTCGCGCTGGTTGACGATGCCGCGCTTGTCGGCGTGGAGGACCTCGATGGGGTCCTCGATGGTGACGATGTGGACGGCGCGGTTGGCGTTGACGTGGTCGATCATGGACGCCAGCGTGGTCGTCTTGCCCGAGCCGGTCGGCCCGGTGACCAGCACCAGGCCACGCGGCTCCTCGGCCAGCCTGGCGATCACCGGCGGCAGCCCGAGGTCCTCGATCGACAGCGCCCCCTCCTGGACCCGCCGCAGCACCAGCCCGACCGAGCCCCGCTGGCGGAAGGCGTTGACGCGGAAACGGCCGACCCCGGCCAGCGAGTAGGCGAAGTCTGCCTCGTTGCGGCCCTGGAACTCGTCGTACAGGTCTGGCCGGATCACCTCGGTGAGCAGGTTCTCGGCCATGTCCGAGGTGATCACGGGGCCTTCCAGGTCGACCAGGTTGCCGTCCACGCGCATCCGTGGCGTCGATCCCACCTTGACGTGGAGGTCCGACCCGCGGGCGCCGACCAGCGCCTCCAGCCAGGCCGTCATGTTCGTCACGATGCCTCCTCGGCTGCCTCCCTCGACCGTCCCTTGAACCGGTCGGCCCCCGGGCGGGTTGGCTTGAGCGCTGGCGATGCCCCAGGGGCGCTAGGATCGGGCTGTCCGAGTGCGACCCGACCAGGAGGCCCCCATGGCCGGCTCGATGACCGAGGTCCCCGTCAACGGCGGCGTGGTGCCCGCCTACGTCTCCCTGCCACCCGCGGGCAGCGGCCCGGGTGTGGTGGTGATCCAGGAGTGGTGGGGCCTGGTGCCCCATATCCGCAACGTCGCCGACCGGCTGGCGGCCCAGGGGTTCGTCGCCATGGCCCCCGACCTGTACCACGGCCAGGAGACCAGCGAGCCCGACGAGGCCGGCAAGCTGCTCATGGAGATGCGCCTGGACCAGGCCGGCAAGGACATGGCGGCGACCGTGGACGCGCTGCTGGCGATGCCCGAGACGACCGGCGACGGCGTCGGCGCGATCGGCTTCTGCATGGGCGGCGGGCTGGCGCTGTACCTGGCGACCCTGAAGCCGGAGGTGGCGGCGGTGGTCTGCTACTACGGCTTCCCGCGCCAGGGGTTGCAGTGGGACCTGTCGGCGGTCAAGGGGGCGGTGCAGGGGCACTTCGCCGAGCACGACGACTGGGCCAACCGGGAGCTGGCCGACGGCATGGAGCGCGAGCTGCGCGACGCCGGCGTGGACGTCACCTTCTACCACTACCCCGGGACCACCCACGCGTTCTTCAACGACGACCGGCCGGAGGTCCACCACGCCGAGGCGGCCGACCAGTCCTGGCGGCGGACGCTCGACTTCCTCCGCGACCGGCTCGGCGGCGGCTGATGCGCGACCGCTCCGGCCCTGGCGGCTTCTGGCGCAACCTGCGCGACTCCGACGCCGGTGCCGCCCGCACCGCGCTGCGGGCGGTGACGAACCTGACCAGGCGGCTCCGCGGGCGGCCGTGCTGCGGGCACCCGGGCGAGCCCGGCTGCTGACAGGGCGCCCCCAGCGGCACCGGTCGGCGCCCCCACGATCACCCGCATTGAGGCACCGCGCCCGTCCCCTTCCGGTATGCTGGCGCGCGAAGGGGAGTAGTCCATCGGGGCAATCGCCCCGTCGAGAACGCCGTCAGGACGGTGGGCGCTTCGTCCACCCGGCGCCTCACCCGCGTGACGGGCGGACGAGACCTTCGAGCCCGTTGGCGTCCCGCTCGACCGGACCCGACCGACCCGGAGGCCCCCTTGCCAGTCGAGACCGAGCGGCAGCGGCCCAGCGTCACGGGGGGGCAGTTGCCGCTGGCGCTGGCGGTGCTCGCCGGCGTCCCGGGCACCCTGCTCGGCCTGGCCGAGCTGTTCCACCTGGGCGCCCCGGAGCTGGCGCCGCCGCTGCTGGCGCTGCTGTACGGCATGGCGGTCATCGGCGCCGCGTTCGTGCTCGCCTGGGCCGCCGAGGCGGCCCAGCTCGACGTCTCGGCGAGCCTGGCCATCGGCGTCCTGGCCCTGATCGCCGTGCTGCCCGAGTACGCGATCGGGTTCGTGTTCGCCTGGAAGGGCGGCAACGACGTCGAGCGGTTCGGGGCGAGCTGCCGCGCGCCCGACGACGCGGGCGCGTCGAACTGCTCGCTGGTGCTGGCCAACATGACCGGGGCCAACCGGCTGCTCATCGGCATCGGCTGGTCGATGATCGTGTTCATCGCCTACTGGCAGTGGCGGCGCCGCGGCGAGCGGCACGAGGGCGTCAGGATGGAGCGCACCAAGTCGGTGGAGCTCAGCTACCTCACGATCGCCTGCGCCTACTGCCTGACGCTGCCGCTCAGGCGGACCATCACGCTGCTGGACGCGGTCATCCTGGTCGCGATCTTCATCGCCTACACCCTGCGGATCTCCCAGGCCCCCCAGACCGAGCCCGACCTGATCGGCCCTTCGGCCTGGGTCGGCGGCCTCGGCAAGCGCGCCAGGCGGGTGAGCGTGCTGGCGATGTTCGTCTTCGCCGGGGTGGTGATCCTGCTGGTCGCCGAGCACTTCGCCCAATCCCTGGTCGACACCGGCGCGCAGCTCGGGGTGAGCGAGTTCCTGCTGGTCCAGTGGCTCGCGCCGCTCGCGTCGGAGGCGCCGGAGCTGCTGGTGGTCGCCCTGTACGCGTGGCGGCTGAAGACCGGCGATGCGCTCACGGCGGTGGTGTCGTCCAAGATCAACCAGTGGACGCTGCTGGTGGGCACGCTGCCGCTGGTGTTCGCGATCGCCTCGGGCAGCCTGCACGGCCTGCCGGTCGAACCGGCCCAGCGGCAGGAGGTGCTGCTCACGGCGGCGCAGACGGTGTTCGCGGTGGCCATCCTGGTCAACCTGTGCATCTCGCTCCGCGAGGCGCTGGCATTGTTCGGGCTGTTCTGGGCGCAGTTCATCCTCGGCGCGGTGGTGCCGCCGTCGCGCAAGGGCCTCGAGCTGCTGACGCTGTCGGCGGTCTACCTCCTGATCGGGCTGTGGCTGCTCGCCCGCCATTTCGGCGCCTTCCGTGACCGGCTCCGCGACGGCCTGCGCGTCCCCTACTCCAAGCTGGAGCCGGAGGCGACCGCGGAGGCTCAGCCGACGAAGTAGAAGGTCAACGCCAGCACCGCGTAGACGGCCAGGAGCTGGAGGCCCTCGAACCAGGTGGACTCGCCGTCCCTGGTGACCATGTCGGCCATGATCGCGGCCAGGAAGATCGCCCCGACCTCGAAGCCGTTGAACACCAGCGCCATCGGGAACGGCCCCACCACGAACGACAGCAGCACCAGCACCGGCGCGGCGAACAGGGCGATCTGCGCCGAGGAGCCGATGGCGATGTTCACCGACAGGTCCATCTTGTCGCGCATCGCGAAGTAGATCGCGACCCAGTGCTCGGCCGCGTTGCCGACGATCGCGACCACGATCACCCCGACGAAGAACGGCGACAGGCCGATGTCCTCGGCCGCCTCGCTGATCGACCCGACCAGGATCTCCGACATCACCCCGACGGCCACGCCGGCGATCGCCAGCATCGTCACCGCCCGGCGAACCGACCACGGCTCGCCGACGTGGTCCTCCGCGGCGTGCTCGGGGTTGAACAGGTCCCGGTGGGTGCGCAGCGAGAACAGCAGCCCACCCCCGTAGGAGGCCAGCAGGATCAGGCTGGCGCCGACCGACAGCGCCTCCAGCTCCCCCGGCAGCCTGACCGCCTTGGCGGTCGGCGAGGGCAGCCCGTCGCCGGCCACCAGCTCGAAGATCGCCGGCATCACCAGCACCACGGCGGCCAGCAGCAGCATCAGCGACTGGGAGCCGGCCGCGGTGCGGTCGAACCGCTGGCGCTCCCGCCTGATCCCCCCCACCAGCATCGCCGCGCCCATGACCAGCAGGATGTTGCCGAGGATCGAGCCCACCAGGGAGGCCTTGACGACCTCCTGGAGCCCGGCGCGCAGGGCGAAGATCCCGATGATGAGCTCTGGGGCGTTGCCGAAGGTGACGTTGAGGAAGCCACCGATGCCGGGACCGGAGCGTGCCGCCAGCTCCTCGGTGGCCCGGCCCATCAGCGCCGCCGTGGGGATGACCCCGAGCGCGGCCGCGAAGAAGATCAGGGTCGCCTCGGCGTGCAGCACCTCCAGCAGGATCGCCACGGGGATGAACGGCGCCAGCAGGTACGGCCAGCCGTCGCCGCTGAGCAGGAACCGCCGCAGGCCGGGGCTGGCCGCCGGGCGCGTCTCGGTGTCCATCGGCGGCTCCTAGACGGGCTCTTGGGGTTCGCAGAAGACCGCCATGCTGGCGGTGAAGGTGTGGAGGAAGTTGCGGCCGCCGACCGGGCCGAGCTCGCCCTGGGCGAAGAACCCGGCCATGGGCGCCTCGCCGGTGGCCGCGGCGACGCGGACGGCGTCGTGGTCGGGCTCGCCGAAGAAGTGGCGGCCGCGCCCGTTGCAGGAGAACAGCAGCACCCCCCGCGCCTGCCAGCCGGCCACCGGCGCCAGCAGCAGCTCGAGGTCCTCGTGGGCGGAGGCCGCGTCGCGGACGTGGAACTGCAGCGTCTGGCCGACCTCGACGCTGTCGGCGACCGCGATCGAGCCGGTCTCCGGGTCGGCCCCGATCAGGCCCCTGACCAGGAAGTCACCGCGGTCGAAGCTGGCCTTGTGCTCGTCGATGACCTGGCCGACCTGGAGGCCGCCGCCGCGGAGCAGCTCGTGCTCGCGGGGGTCGAGGGCGGCGAGCATCTGGCGCAGCCGGTCGACCGCCGGGCGGCCGCCCAGCTCATGGACGACGTTGCCCTCGCCGCTGGTGACGGCGAACGGCGCGCCGACGGGCCGGCAGCCCTGGCTGACGACCGCGCGGACCTCCACGGGCCCGACCAGGGCGACGCCGACGGCGCCGCCGTCGTGCACCTCGGTGCCGCAGAGCAGCCGGTGCCTGCCAGGCTCCCCGGCGCCGGAGACCATCCCGCCGATCACCGGCAGGCCAGCCTGCTCCTGGTTGAGCCGCTCCAGGAAGCTGTCGGCCGGGAAGGTGAACGGGTCCGGCAGCAGCAGCACGCTGGCCTGCTCCTCGCTCGCGAGGGAGGGCCAGCCGGTGATCCCGTAGCCGTCTTCCAGCGGCAGCACCTGCAGGGCGAAGGGCCGGACGTCGACGCCGGGCAGCGTGGCCGCCCAGACCGCCAGCCCGGGTGTCTCCTCCAGCTCGCGGCGGCCGCCGATCACGCCCTGGGCGGTGCAGCCGATGATCGCCGAGGTGCCGGTCCGCTCCGAGAGGCTGAGGGCGATGCCGCGGGCGGCGTCGGCGTGGTCCATCGAGAAGAAGCAGACGACCAGGTCTGGCGTGCCGCTGAGCTGCTCGAGCGCGGCCGGGATGGCTTCGTCGAGCGCCCGCTGGTGATCCGAGGCCGTCGAGACGGCGGCGCCGAAGGTGAGCATGAACCCAAGGCTACCCGTTTGCCCTTGCATCCGCGTAGACACCAGTGTAAACTGTTTACTGGTGTTGCAAACGAGCTGAGGAAGGGTGAGCCGGGATGACACTGGTGATCGTGACGGTCGCGCTGCTCCTGCTCGGGGCGCTGGCGATCCGGTTCGGGGCGGACAGCCGGGGCATCGACCGGCCCGCTCTCCGGTAGGACCGACGACCTCGGCGCCGGCTACGCGCCGGCGCCGACCCATTCGAACTGGGCGCCGGCGGGCCGATCCAAGCGACCGCCCCAGGTGAAGCCGTGGCCGGCCATCGCCTTGACCAGCCGCTGGTCGACCACCGGACGCCGTTCGGTCGGGTCGACCGCCAAGCCGACGGTGACCGCGATCCCCCAGGCGTGCCTGGTCAGCCGGCCGTCCTGGTCGCGGACCAGGCGCTGGCTCCAGCAGCCGCCGCGGCGCCGGAACTCGACCGCGTCGACGAGCTGGTCGAGCTCGCGGCGCTGCAGGTCGGCCATTGCCGCCGCGAGGTCCTCGACGACCAGCCGGTGACAGGTGACGCGCCCCAGCAGCGGCACCTGCCTGGTGACCAGGTTGCGCCGCTTCCAGCCCGGGTCGGGGCCGCCATGGCGCAGGCTCGGCAGCGCGAACTCGCCGAAGCGGGCCTTGACCAGGCCGAGGGGGAGGGCGCTGCCCTCGCCGCGCAGGAAGCGCCGGTCGCCGGCGACGGCGAAGCGGACCTGGCGGCCCTTGAGCAGGCCGCGCACGGCGGCCTCCAGGCCGGACAGCGGCCCGCGAGGCAGCACCAGCAGGTAGTCGGCGCGCCGGAGGCGGTAGCGGCGGCCGACCTCACGATCGAGCGCCACCTCGTAGCCCGCGAGCAGCTCGTCGTCCACCACCCCGCTGACCCGCAGCCAACGGCCGCCGTCCAGCCGCAGCCGGCCACCCCGCTGCAGATGGCGGAGCGCGGCCCCGGTCTTGGAGAGGACCACGCCCTTTTCGAGCATCCCGACCAGCTTGGCGCCCGGCCGGCCGGCGGCGTCCGCGTAGGCGTCGGGGTCGACCGCTATGGCCTCGACCGGGACGACCCGGAAGCCGCGCCGGCGGCTGCTGGCAACCGGCAGCAGCCCGGTGCGCACGGCGCTGATCGCGGCGACCCTGGTGGAGTCGCGCACCAGCCCGACCTCCCGGTCCGACAGGCCGCCCGGCGCCCAGATCAGGAGCTGGCCCCGGAACGCGCCGAGGCCGGCGGTGCGCGCGCCGGCCACGCCGAAGCCGCGGCCGTCCGGCCCAGCCCCCGCGGGCCCGCTCCACCGCACCACGAACCCGACCCACCCGGCGACGAGCACCGCCAGACCGAGGAGGGTCACCAGCGCACGCCCTCGCGCGGTCATGCGCGATCTCCCTTCTGGTTACGTCTCAGCGTAACTATCGGGAATCGCGGTGCACCAGTGAACGACGCACTTGTTCACCGTACCGATATATGGAACGGCGCGGCCGGCGGTCACGCGCTCAGCAGCGCGGGGTCCTCGAGCAGGTCGCGGAGGTGGGCGAGGAACCGGGCGGCGTAGGCGCCATCGACGACGCGGTGGTCGAAGGAGATCGAGGTGGTCATCAGCTCGCGGACAGCGAGCTGACCGTCGACCACCCACGGCCGCGGGGCGATCAGGCCGGTGGCGACGATGGCGCACTCCGGCTTGTTGATGATCGGCGTGCCGGTCTCGACCCCGAAGCCGCCGACGTTGGTGATGGTGATGGTCCCGCCGGTGAGGTCGGCGGGGGCGGCGCGGCGCTCGCGGGCCAACCCGGTGAGCCGGACCAGCTCCCGCGACAGGTCGAGGATGCCGAGGGTGTCGGCGTCCTTGATGTTCGGCACCAGCAGGCCGGTGGGCGTGTCGGTGGCGATGCCGAGGTTGACGTAGCCCTTGACCACGATCTCGCCGGCGTCCTCGTCCCAGGAGGAGTTCATCAGCGGGAACTGGCGGACCGCCACGCACAGCGCCTTGGCGACGATGGCGAGCGGGGTGAGCTTGAGGTCGGCGGCGGCCGGCAGCGTCCGCAGCCGCGCCCGCAGCGCCATCAGGCTGGTCGCGTCGACGGTGAGGAACTCGGTGACGTGCGGGATGGAGAACTTGGACGCGACCATCGCCGCCGCGATCTGCTTGCGGGTGCCCCGGACCGGGATGCGCTCCTCGCTGCGGTCGCGCGTGCCGCCGGCGGCCACCGGCTCCAGCGCGCGGTCGACGTCCTCGTGGGTGACGCGGCCGTCCTTGCCGGTGCCGGTGAGCATGGCCAGGTCGACGCCGTGGTCCTTGGCGTACTTGCGGACCGGCGGGGTCGCCAGCGGGCGCTGCTGCGGCGGACCGGTCGGGCCGGGTCGGGTCGGCGCGCCACCCGGCCGGGCCAGCCGTCGCCGGCGGGCCTGCTGCCGCTCGCCGGGGCCGACCAGGGTCGCCTGCTGCTCGGGCTCCGGCTCCGGCTCCGCCGGGGCCGCCGCCGTAGGTTGGCCCCCGGTGTCGACGCTGAGCAGCGGGGCGCCGACGTCGAGGGTGTCGCCCTCGGCGGCGTGCAGCTTGACGACCGTGCCGGCGTAGGGCGCCGGGATCTCGACCACCGCCTTGGCGGTCTCCACCTCGACGATCGGCTGGTTCAGGGTGACCACGTCGCCCTCCTTGACCAGCCAGCGCACCACCTCGCCGTCGGTGAGCCCCTCGCCGAGGTCGGGGAGCTTGAACTCGCGCTCGGGCACCTCGCCTGGCCTCCTCCCGGTCTAGAAGTCGAGGGACCGCTGCACGGTCCAGAGGACCCGGTCCACGCCAGGCAGGTAGGCCTCCTCCAGCCTGGCCGGCGGGTAGGGGACGTCCAGCCCGGTGCAGCGCAGCACCGGCGCCTCCAGGTGGAGGAACGCAGCCTCGGTGACCCGGGCGGCCACCTCGGCGCCCATGCCGAGGAACTCCGGCGCCTCGTGCACCACCACCATGCGGCCGGTCCTGCTCGCGGACGCGACCAGCGTCTCCTCGTCCAGCGGGACAAGGCTGCGCAGGTCGATCACCTCCAGCGAGCCGATCCCCTCCTCCTCGGCGGCGTCGGCGGCGTCCAGCGCCACCTTGACCATCGGGCCGTAGGCCACAAGGGTCAGGTCGCTGCCGTCCCTGAGCACCTTGGCGGTGCCGATCGGCTCGGTCGTGACCGGCAGGTCGGTCTCCTGCTTGGCCCAGTAGCGCCGCTTGGGCTCCAGGAAGATCACCGGGTCGTCGGCCTCGATCGACTGGCGCAGCAGCGAGTAGGCGTCGGCCGGCGAGGACGGGGTGACCACCTTCAGGCCCGCGGTGTGGCAGTACAGCGTCTCCGGGCTCTCCGAGTGGTGCTCGACCGCGCCGATGCCGCCGCCGTAGGGGATGCGGCAGACCACCGGCATCGCCTGGGTGCCCCTGGAGCGGTTGCGGTACTTGGCCAGATGGCTGATGACCTGGTCGAGCGCCGGGTAGCTGAAGCCGTCGAACTGCATCTCCGGCACCGGCCGGTAGCCGCGCAGGGCCAGCCCGATGGAGACGCCCATGATCCCCGACTCCGCCAGCGGCGTGTCCATCACCCGCTGCTCGCCGAAGTCCTTCAGCAGCCCGTCGGTGATCCGGAAGACGCCGCCGAGGGTGCCGACGTCCTCGCCGAGCAGCACCACCCGGTCGTCGGCCTCCATGGCGTCCCGCAGCGCCGTGTTCAGCGCCTTGGCCATCGTGATCTGCGCCATCTCGGCCTCCTCACGCCTCCGAGGCGAACTGCGCCTCGAACTCCTCCAGCCGCCGCCACTGGGCCCGCAGGGTCGCGGGCGGGTCGGCGTACACGTGGTCGACCAGGTCGGACAGGGGCGGGTCGGGCATGTCCTCGACGGCGGCGCGCACCTCGGTCGCGACCCGGTCGGCCTCGGCCTGGACGTCACGCTCCAGCTCGTCGCTCCACAGGCCCGCCTTCTCCAGGAATGCGCGGTAGCGGCCGATCGGCTCGCGGGCCTTCCACGTGTCGAGCTCGTCGACGGTGCGGTAGCGGGTCGGGTCGTCGGTGGTGGTGTGGGCGCCGAGCCGGTAGGTGAGGGCCTCGATCAGGGTCGGCCCTCCCCCCTCGCGGGCCCGGTCGGCGGCCGCCTTGGTCACCGCGTAGACGGCCAGCACGTCGTTGCCGTCCACCTGCACCCCGGGGAAGCCGAAGCCGAACGCGCGCTTGTAGAGCGGGCCCGCGGCCTGCTTGCTGAGCGGCACCGAGATCGCCCACTGGTTGTTCTGGCAGAAGAACACCACCGGGGCCGAGTTCACCGCGGCGAAGTTGAACGCCTCGCTGGTGTCGCCCTCACTGGTCGCCCCGTCGCCGAAGTAGGCGACCGCGCACAGCTCGGCGCCGTCCCACTTGGCCCCGATGGCATAGCCGACCGCGTGCAGGGCGTGGGTAGCGATCGGGATGGAGTACAGGCCGAGGTTGCGCGCCTTGGGGTCCCAGCCCGACAGGCTGGCCCCCCGGAACAGCGCCAGCACCGAGAGCACGTCCATGCCGCCGCGCACGTAGAGCACGCCGTGCTCACGGTAGGACGGGAACACGAAGTCGTCCGGCCCCAGGGCCCTGGCGCTGCCGACCTGCGCCGCCTCCTGGCCGAGGCACGGCGCCCAGATACCGAGCTGGCCCTGGCGCTGGAGGTTGTTGCCCTCCACGTCGATGCGCCGCACGACCACGAGCTGGCGGTACAGGTCGCGCAGGTCGTCGTTGCCGAGGTCGGCCCGGTAGGTGTCGTGCTCGAGGAGCGTGCCGTCGTCGGCGAGCAGCCGGACCTGCTCGTCCGTCTGGTCCATAGTCCGCCTCTCCCGCGTTGGTCCGCGCCCAATGGACACCCGATCCTACCGCCTCTCCCCCGGCGTCAGCTCGTGGGCTCCCTCCGTGCCAGCGGGTCGTGGCGGCCGAGGGAGCCGAGCTCGGCGATGTCGCTCGGGGAGATGAGCGCGACGGCCCAGTCGAGGCCAACCCGGAAGCGGCGGCCCCAGGTCGGCATCGCGGCCAGATGGTAGCTGCGGGTCACGAACCAGCCGAGGAAGCCGGAGATGGGGACGCCGAGCACGCGGCCGACGCCCTTGAACTGGCCGAGGTTGACGAGCAGGCCGAGGCCCTTGTAGTCGAACCGGCGGCGCTCGCCCTCGCCGAGGGAGGCGGCGACGTTGGCGGCGCACGCCTTGGCCTGGCGCAGGGCGTGCTGGGCGGTGGGCGGGGACGCCCGCTCGGGGTTGGCGGGATCGGGGACGGCGGCGGTGTCGCCGAGCGCGAACACGTCGTCGCGGCCCTGCACCGCCAGGTAGCGGTCGACCAGCAGGCGGCCGTGGTCGTCGGTGGGCAGGCCGATCGTGCCCACCATCGGCTGGGGGCGGACCCCAGCGGTCCAGACGAAGGTGCGGGTGGCCAGCTCGTCGCCGTCGGTGAGGCGGACCCAGTCGGGCCCGACCTCCTTGACGCCGGTCTCCAGGCGGACCTCGATGCCACGCTTGCGCAGGATCCGGAGGGTGGTCCGCCCAAGCTCCCTGCCGAGCTCGGGCATGATCATCGGGGCGACGTCGGCCAGGACCCAGCGGACGTCGCGGGGCCGCAGCCCGGGATAGGCCTCGATGGCCCGGCTGGTGAGCGCCTGCAGCTCGGCGACCAGCTCGGTGCCGGCGTACCCGGCCCCGACGACCACGAAGGTGAGGCGCGCCGACCGCTCGGCCATGTCGTCGGTGGCGTCGGCCAGCTCGAGCTGGCGCAGAACGTGGTTGCGGAGGTAGATGCCCTCCGGGAGGGTCTTGAAGCCGCGGGCGTGCTCGGCGAGGCCGGGGATGCCGGGCAGCCGCGACACCGAGCCGGTGGCCAGCACCAGGCGGTCCCAGGCGATGGTCCGCGCCTGCCCCTCCGGCGGGGCGACGGTGACGGTCCGCCGGTCGATGTCGAAGCCGGTCGCCTGGCCGATGAGCAGCCGGGTCCGGCGCAGCACCCGTCGCAGCGGGACGACCACGTGGCGCGGCTCGATGGTCCCCGAGGCCGCCTCCGGCAGCAGCGGCGTGTAGAGCATGAAGTTCTCGGGGCTGACGAGCACGATCTCGGCGGCGCCCGCCGGCAGCCTGCGCTCGAGGTGGCGGGCGGCGTACATGCCGCCGAAGCCGCCGCCGACGACCACCACCGTGGCCCGCCTGGTCATCGTCACCTCCGGAACGCCGACGTCGCACCCATCGTGCCAGGGATCGGGGGACGCACTACGCGATTTCGGAAGCCCATCGTGACAGGGATCCGGGGACGCACCACGCGACGTCGGAACCCCATCGTGACAGGGATCCGGGGACGCACCACGCGACGTCGGAACCCCATCGTGACAGGGATCCGGGGACGCACAAGGGCCGGAACCTCAGCGGGTTCCGGCCCTTGCGGGTGCCGCCCGGGGGGAGGCGGCGCTTCCGGATCGCCGGGAAACCGCTCCCGTTCGGTCCCAACCGGCGATGACAGCGTGAAGGTACTGCGCTGTTCCCAGGTGGAACATCACAGGAATTGCGGAGATGGAGAAACCAGGCCTAGTAGGTCGGACTAGGCGAAACCCGTGGCGCAATGGCCCGAATTGACTATGGAGGAACGGCGCAAACGTCCCCTGGGGGGCTTCCGCAAGTCACCCGGAGGTGGTACACCGGAGGGGCCAGTTCTTGCCTCGTCCGCGCCCCACGGGGCGCGGCAGCGGACGGAGGAGGGATGCCTGTGGCGACACCACCGGACTCCGAGGCGGCCCAGGAGCCAGCACCAGGCAGCGGCGAGCGCGTCTTCTTCCTGGATGCGGGGGGCAGGCTGGCTCCCAGGGAGACGGCGCAGTTTGCGGTAGTCCGCGACTTCGACGAGCAGGGCAACGTCATCTCGCTCATGACGGAGCGGCTGTCGCGCTAGTCGCATCGGAGACCAAGAGCTTACGAACCGGGGGCGGCCCATGGCCGCCCCCGAGGACGTCCGGGGTGGAACTAGAATGCCAGCGGCCGGCAGCGCGAACACCGCGAACACGAGGAGGAGCCGTGCTGGTCGACGGCAAGCGACTACTGATCACCGGGGTGCTGACGCCGGGCTCGATCGCCTACGCGGTCGCCCGCGAGGCCCTCGACAACGGTGCCGAGGTGGTGCTCACCGGCTTCGGCCGCACCCGCCCCCTCACCGAGCGGGCCGCGCGCCGGCTGCCACGCGAGGTGGACGTCCTCGAGCTCGACGTCAACCAGCCGGCGGACGTCCGGTCGGTCGGCGAGGAGCTCGAGCGCCGCTGGGGCGCGGTCGACGGCGTCCTGCACGCCATCGCCTTCGCCCCCGCCGACGCCCTCGGCGGCAACTTCCTCAACACCCCCTACGAGTCGGCCGCGACCGCCTTCCAGGTCTCCGCCTTCTCGCTGAAGACGCTCACGGCCGAGCTGCTGCCGGTGCTCGAGGGACACGACGCCTCCGTGGTGACCCTCGACTTCGACGCCAGGGTCGCGTGGCCGATCTACGACTGGATGGGAGTGTGCAAGGCGGCGCTCGAGTCGGTCACCCGCTACCTCGCCCGCGACCTCGGCGCCAGGCAGGTCCGCGTGAACGCGATCAGCGCGGGCCCGATCCGCACCATGGCGGCCAGGGGCATCCCCGGCTTCAGCCTGCTGGCCGACGCCTGGGCGAAACGGGCGCCGCTCGGCTGGGACACCGGCGACCCGACCGTGGTCGCCCGGGTCGCCCTGTGGCTGTTCTCCGACTGGTCGCGGGGCGTCTCCGGGGAGCTGATCCACGTCGACGGCGGCTTCCACGCGATGGGCACCGACCTGCTGCCCCCCGAGGAGCAGGCGAAGATCGCCGCCGAGGAGGGCTGACGAGGGTCGCTGGGGCGCATGGACCGGCCGGTCATCTTCCTGGTCGCCGACGACGCCCGCGTGCTGGACGCGCTCGCCGGCGACCTCGGCAGCCGCTTCGGGGCCGACTACCGGGTCGTGGCCGAGCGCTCCCCGGTCGCGGCGCTGGCGGCCCTTGCGCCGATGGCCGCCGCGGCCACCGACGTCGCCCTGGTGATCGCGGCCCGCCCGATGGCCGGGATGGGCGGGCTGGAGCTGCTGCTGCGGGCCCACGAGCTGCACCCTGGAGCCAAGCGGGTGCTGCTGGAGCACCGCGGCGAGTGGACCTCCGGCGAGCCGATCGTGCGCGCCATGACCCTCGGCCAGCTCGACTACGTCCTGTTCCATCCCTGGAAGCCCATCGAGCAGAACCTCTACCTGCCGGTGAGCGACTTCCTGGCCGGCTGGGAGACGTCGCGCGCCCCCGGGGTTGAGGCGATCCGGGTCGTGGGGCCGACCTGGGCGGCGAGCTCCCACGAGCTGCGGGACACGCTCGCCCGCGCCGGCATCCCCTACGGGTTCTACCCCGACGACTCCGTGGGCGGCCGCCGGCTGCTGGAGGAGTCCGGCGAGGACGGCACGCGCCTGCCCGTGGTGGTGTTCCGCAGGGGGATGGTGCTGGTCGACCCGTCCCACACCGAGCTGGTCGAGGCGCTCGGCCTGCAGACCCGGCCGGCCGCCGGCGGCTGCGACGTCCTGATCGTCGGCGCCGGACCGGCCGGCCTGGCGGCGGCCGTCTACGCCGCCTCCGAGGGGCTGCAGACGCGGGTCCTCGAACCCTCCATCCCCGGCGGCCAGGCCGGGACCAGCTCGCTGATCCGCAACTACCTCGGCTTCCCGCACGGCCTGAGCGGCCAGGACCTCACCTGGCGGATGTTCCAGCAGGCGTGGCTGTTCGGGGCCGAGCTGATCCTGGCGCAGGCGGCGACCGGCCTGACGGCGCGCGGGCCCGACCGCGTGGTGCGCCTGGCCGACGGCGGCGAGGTCGCGGCCAGGGCGGTGATCCTGGCGACCGGCGTCGCCTGGCGGCGGCTCGGGGTCCCGGCGCTGGAGGCGCTGGCCGGCGCCGGCGTCTTCTACGGCGCCGCCGGGAGCGAGGCCAGGGCGATGCGCGGCGAGGAGGTGTTCGTGGTCGGGGCCGGCAACTCCGCCGGGCAGGCGGCCCTGCACCTGGCGAAGTTCGCCGCCTCGGTCACGATCGTGGCCATCGAGCACGACCTGGACGAGCGCATGTCCGACTACCTCGTCCAGCAGGTCCTGGCCACGCCCAACATCCACTACCGCATGCACCACGAGGTCGTCGACGGGCACGGCAGGCGGCGCCTGGAGGGCATCACCATCCGCGACCGCGACAGCGGCGCCACCCAGGCCGTGGACGCCTCGGCCGTGTTCGTCCTCATCGGCGCCGAGCCGCGCACCGACTGGCTGGACGGCATCGTCGAACGCGACCAGGGCGGCTACGTCCTCACCGGCCGCGACCTGGTCGGCAGCGGCTGGCCGCTGGAGCGCGCGCCCATGCTGCTGGAGACCAGCCTGCCAGGCGTCTTCGCCGCCGGCGACGTGCGCTGCCGGTCGGTCAAGCGGGTCGCCTCGGCGGTCGGCGAGGGCGCCATCGCCGTGCAACTCGTCCACGAGTATCTGTCCCCCTGACCCACCATGGCGAGCGACTTCCTGGAGGCGGTCTGGGCGCTGGCCAGGCGGGTGCCGCGCGGCAGGGCGACGACCTACGGCCAGCTCGCCGAGGCCCATTTCGGCGTCCGCCGGGGCGCGCGCATGGTGGGCCAGGCGATGGCCCGTTGCCCCAGGGACGTGCCCTGGTGGCGGGTGGTGCACGCCGACGGCACCATGAAGGGGACGCCCGGCGCCGACGAGCAGCGCGCGCGGCTCGCCGACGAGGGCGTCCCGCTGACCCGCGACGGCCGGGTCGACTGGGCCGGCGCCGGCGGCCCCTGGTCGCCGTAGCGGGGGCGGCCACTTCGGCCTGCCTTCCTCCCACGGTCGTGATATGGTGGCCGATGGCGCTGTGGAGGCCCCTCCCGGCCTCGACCTCTGCCGCTCATCTCGGACGTGGATTCTTCCGAGAACCCCTGGTAGACAGGAATAGGTTTTGCGAACATGGGTGTTGGCAAAACTGAACATGACGTGTGTGCCGCTGCAAGGAGTGCGATGAAGGACCAGGACACGCTGCTTGATCTGCAGACGACGGATTCGTTCCGGTTGTATCTGGACGAGGTGGGTCGGCATCCGCTGCTGACCAAGCAGGACGAGGTTGCCCTGTCGCAGGCCTATGAGGCCGGCCTGGATGCCGAGCTCAAGCTGGCCGACTGCGACCCTGATGATGCTGCCCGCCCGGAGCTGGAGCGGGTGGCGGCACGGGGGGACTGGGCGCGGCGCAAGATGATCGAGTCCAACCTGCGGCTGGTCGTCTCCATCGCGCGGCGGTTCTCGGCCACCGGGCTGCCCCTTGGCGACCTGGTGCAGGAGGGCAACCTGGGGCTGCTGCGGGCGGTGGAGAAGTTCGACTGGCGCAAGGGGTTCAAGTTCTCCACCTATGCGACCTGGT
>Ga0307278_10000199_pt1 | contig 30663 bp, 24 predicted proteins | sample ER_DNA_117_FD_194482 | JGI IMG/M metagenome (GOLD analysis project Ga0307278, IMG submission 194482) | Bulk soil microbial communities from the East River watershed near Crested Butte, Colorado, United States - ER_DNA_117 | ecosystem: Environmental > Terrestrial > Soil > Floodplain | place...
CGCGCCGGCCGCGGCGAGCGCCAAGCCGTCCTCGGGCCGGCGCTGACCGTGGCCGCTGCGACCCTGGCCTACGGCATGCTCGGCCTGGTCGCCAACGACCACGACATCCGCGCCGACCTCGGCATCACCGGGATGGTGGCCGAGGTCGGCCGGATGGCCCTCGGACTGGGAGCCGGGGTGCCGCTTGCAGGCCGCTTCGGCCGCCTGTTCCCCGGCTCCCTCGCCGCCGTCTTCTGGCTCGGCGCGCTGGTCGTCGCCGCCCGCGCGCTCACCCCGGTCCTCGCCCGCAAGCGCCGCGACCCCGGCCTGGCCGCGGCGGTGGCCGGCTCGGACGACTCGCTCGCCTACTTCGCCCTACGCGACGACCGGGCCACGGTGCGGGCCGGCGACGCCCTGGTCGCCTACGGCGCGGTCGGCTCGGTCGCGCTCGCGGCCGGCGACCCGCTCGGGCCGTCGGCGCAGTGGCCGGCCGCGATCGCCGCCTTCTTGGACGAGGCGGTCGCCCAGGGCCGCACCGCCGCCGTGCTCGGCTGCGGGGCGCTGGCCGCCGCGGTCTGGCGGGACGCCGGCATGACGACCATCTACCTGGGCGACGAGGCCGTGATCGACCTGGACCGGTTCACCCTGGAGGGGCGGGGGATCCGGATCGCGCGCCAGAGCTGGAACCGGGCACGGCGGGCCGGCTTCGCGACGCTGGTGCGACGCTCCGGCGAGCTCGAGCCCGGCGAGGTGGCCGCGCTCACCGAGCTGTCCGGGCGGTGGCGGGGTGAGACGGCCGAGCGGGGCTTCTCGATGGCGCTCGGCCGCCTGTTCGACGGGCGCGACCCGGGCGCGCTGGTGCTCGCCGCCAGGGACGCCGAAGGTCGCCTGCGCGGCTTCCTCCACTTCGTCCCGTGGGGCAAGGACGGCGCCAGCCTCAACGTGATGCGCCGCGACCGGCTGGCGCCGTCGTGGCTCAACGACTTCCTGGTGGTGGAGGCGGCCCGCCGCCTGCCCGAGCTGGGCATGCGCAGGCTGTCGCTGAACTTCTCCTTCCTGCGCACCATGCTGGCGGCCGGGGCGGAGCCGGGCGCCGCCGGACGGCTGCGGGTGGCCCGCTGGCTGCTGCGGCGCCTCTCCGGTCCGTTCCAGATCGAGTCGCTGTACCGCTTCAACCGCAAGTTCTGCCCCGACTGGCAGCCGCGCTACCTGGCCGTCGAGGCACCCGAGGAGCTGCCGATGGTGGCGCTCGCCATCCTGCGCGCCGAAGGGCTGCTGTGCCCGCCCTGGCGGCTGCGCCCATCGAAGCCGGCCGCGGCGCGATGAGGCAGCCGCCCCCGACCGGTCCGGCGGCCGCTGGCCGCCGGACCGGCCATTCCCACCTCCGTCCGCTCGCCGCCCTCCACCACTCGCTCCACCGGGTGACCGGCGGCCTCGGGCACGTCCCGGCCGGCCTGCTCCACCAGGTCGGCCGGGACGGCCCGCTCGAGAGCCCGTGGCTGGCGGCCGGGCTCGGCGCCCTGCTGCCGGCCACCGTGGCGGTGGTCGTGTGGCACCGCCGGCGCCGCCGCACCACCGGACCGCCGCCGCGCCACCTCTGGCTGCGCCGCGGTGGCCTCACGGCCTGGCTGCTCGTCCTGGCCACCCTCTCCGGCCTGGCAGGGCTGAACGCCTACGTCGGCTACGTCCCCACGCTCCCCGCCCTGTTCGGCGAGCTTCCCGCCGTCGGCGGCCCGGCCGCGAGGGGCGGCGGGTCGAGGATCGTCAGCCTGGAGATCGGCGCGCCGGGCCTCGACGTGCCGCCGAGCCGCGCCTACGTGTACCTGCCTCCCGGCTACGGCGATCCGGCCGAGGCGAGGCGGCGCTACCCGGTCCTCTACCTGCTCCACGGCCATCCGGGCGGGCCGATCGACTGGTTCAGGGGCGCCCAGGTCCAGCGGACCATGGACGCGATGCTCGCCGCCGGCCTGGTGCAGCCGATGATCCTGGTCGCTCCGGACGCCAGCGGCGGCTGGCTGCACGACTCGGAGATGCTCAACCAGGTGGGCGGCCCCCAGGTCGAGAGCTACCTGGTCGGCCCGGTCGTCCACACCGTCGACGCGACCTTCCGCACCATCGCCAACCGCGCCGGCCGGGCCATCGGCGGGGTCTCCAGCGGCGGCTACGGCGCACTCAACCTCGGCCTGCGGCACCAGGACGTCTACTCGGTGATCCTGTCGTTGATGCCGTACGGCACCCCCGGTGCGGTGACCTGGACGCTGCTCGGCGGCAGCCGCAGGCTGTGGCTGGCGAACTCTCCCGCCGACTACATCCCGACGATGCGCTTCCGCCACCCGATGGCGGTCGAGCTGCTGGCCGGGGACCGCGACCCCGAGGCGAAGGAGGCGGACCGGCTCGCGCGCATGCTGCGCGCCCGTGGCCAGTACGCGGTCTTCGACGAGGTGCGTGGGGCCACCCACACCTGGCGGGGGGCGCGCGTGGAGACGCCCTACGTGCTCGCCTTCGCCGCCGCCCACCTCGCCGGCGCGCGCCCGGCGCGGGGGATCACGTGAACGGCCCGCGCTCCACCATCAGGCTTGCCGTGCTGGTACTCGCCCTCACCGTGGTCACCAGCGTCGCGCTGGTCCCGGTGGCCGCTTCGGTCGCGGCGCTCGGCGCGGCGGCGGGCAGCCAGGTGACCGGTACGCCCCCGCTCGCCCAGCTGCTCGCCCGGCCGCCGACCGACTCGTTCATCTACGCCGCCGACGGCTCCCTGCTCGCCGTGCTCCACGGCGACCAGGACCGCGTGGTGGTGCCGCTCGCGGCCATCCCGGTCCAGGTCAGGCAGGCGGTGCTCGCGATCGAGGACGCCCGCTTCTACCAGCACGGCGCGCTCGACCTCCGTGGCATCGGCAGGGCGCTGGTCAGCGACCTTCGCGGCGGCGCGGTCCTGCAGGGTGGCAGCACGATCACCCAGCAGTACGTGAAGACGGTGGTCACCGGCGACCAGGTGAGCCTGCACCGCAAGCTGGTGGAGGCGGTGGACGCCGCCCAGCTGGCACGGCGTGCGACCAAGGACCAGATCCTGGCGGACTACCTCAACGAGGTCTACTTCGGCGACGGCGTCTACGGCATCGCCACCGCCGCCGAGCACTACTTCTCCAAGCCGGTCGGGCGCCTCGACCTGGCCGAGGCCGCCGCCCTCGCCGGCACGATCGCGGGCCCCGGGCGCTACCGGCCGACCGCGGGGCGGGCCGCGCGGCAGCGGCGCAACCAGGTGCTGCGCAGGATGGCCGTGGTCGGCTTCGCCACCCCGGGCCAGGTCGCGGCCGCCGAGCGGGAGCCCATGCGACCGCGGGTCCACGCGGAGACCGTCCGCTTCCCCTACTTCGTGGACTACGTGACGCGCCAGCTGCTCGGCTCCCACGATCTCGACGCGACTCTCGGCCGCGCCGGCTCGGCGGGCAGGAGGCGGGCCGTGTACGAGGGCGGCCTCTCGATCCGCACCAGCCTCCGCCCGCACGACCAGGGACTCGCCGAGGCGGCCGTGCGCGAACAGCTCGCCGGCCGCCCGCCAGCCGGTGCGCTGGTCGGCATCGATCCTGCCAGCGGCGCGATCGTGGCCGTGGTCGGGGGCAGTGACCACGCCCGCTCCCAGGTCGACCTGGCCACCGGCCAGGGCGGTGCCGGCTTCCCGCCCGGCTCCTCGTTCAAGGTCTTCTACCTGGTCGCCGCGCTCGAGCAGGGCGTGACGGCCGGCACCAGCTTCGACGCTCCCCAGGCGGTGACGGTGCGGGCACCCGAGTGCCGGCAGGGCTACACCGTCCACAACGCCGAGACGGGCGGGCTCGGCCGCATCGACCTGGCCAGGGCGACGGCCGAGTCCGCCAACACCTACTACGCCCAGCTCATGGCCCGTGTCGGGACCCCGGCGGCGATCCAGGTGGCCAAGCGCATGGGGATCACCTCGGAGCTGCGCGACTACTGCTCGCTGGTGCTCGGCACCGAGAACGTGACCCCGCTCGAGCTCGCGTCCGCCTACGCCACCCTCGCCGCCGGCGGCGTCCACTGCCAGCCGCTCGCGGTCACGCGGATCACCGCGCCCGGCGGGCGGGTCGTCGACGGCGGCCAGCCGTCCTGCCGGCGCGTCCTCGACCCGGGCGTGGCGGCCGCCGCCACCGCCATCCTGCGCGGGGTGGTGGCGCCGGGCGGGACCGGCTTCCGGGCGGCCTTCGGCCGGCCCCTGGCCGGCAAGACCGGGACGACCACCGGGTTCCGCGACGCCTGGTTCACCGGGTTCACCCCCCAGCTCGCCACCTCGGTCTGGGTCGGCGACCCCGCCGACCAGACTCCCATGCGCAGCCTGTTCGACGGCGGGCCGGTCTACGGCGGCACCCTCCCCGCCCTGATCTTCCGCCAGTTCATGAGCGCGGCCCTCGCCAGCCAGCCGGTCGTCGACCTGCCCGGCCCGCCCGGCCCGGCCCCAACCGCCGGGCGGGCCGGCGCAGGTGGACGATGAGAGCGCCAGCAGCGTGATCGGCACGCGCCTTCTGCGCCCAGCCAGGAGCGTTCCCGCAAGCCCAGGGATGCGCGCGGACCGTTACGGGCAGCAGTCGCGCGGGCCGATCGGCACGATACGGGGAGTGGTGGCCGCCGGCCTGCGCCTGGTCATGGCGTATCAGCGGCCGTTCCGGGTCGAGGTGGCGAGGTACGGGCTGGTCGTGGTCGCCCCGGCCTCGATCGCCTACATGCTGGCGACCCTGGTGGTCAGCGCGCTGTGGCTCGACCCGGTGGTGGGGCACCGCGCGGTAGTCGCCTGCTGCGCCTGGCGGGCGGCCACCGTGACGCACGGCTACGGCGCCCTGATCCCGCTGTTCGGCAGCGCGTTCCTGGTGCGCCGGCCGGTCGAGGCGGTCTGGACGGTCGCCGCCACCTGGCTGGTGCTCGGGCCGCTCGAGGCGGCCGTGGGCAGCCGGCGGCTGCTGCTGATCGGCGCGCTCGGCCATGCGGTCCCCACCGTGGTGATCGACCTGTGCTGGCTGGCCGCCAACCGCGCCGACGCGAGCCTGGCGGGCATCGACGTCGGCACCTCGGCGGTGGTGGTCACCGCCGCGGCCGCCCTCGCCGTCTCGACCCGCTCGCTGCCGGTCAGCGTCACGCTCGCCGTCGGTATCGCGGTCGACATCGGCGCCGCCGCCGACCTGGCGACCGCAGAGCACCTGGTTGCGGTCGTGATCGGGATCTGCGCCGCCCTGGTCCTCTTGCCCGACCGCTGGCCACCGTGGCGACCGGAGCCGGTCGCGCGGCCCGCCACCCCGTCCCGCTCTCAAGCCTCGGCGGTGCCCCACCGATACCCGCCACATGCGTAGGGCGTTCCGGCTGGCCAGGATCCTGCTCCTGCTCGCGCTCGTGGCCGCCTGCGGCAAGGGCGGGCAGGCCGGTTCCGAGGTCGGTTCCAGGGTGACCGCGTGCGAGCAGGCTGCCTCGCTCGACAAGCAGCTCGCGGCGGACCGCGAGGCGGCGCAGGCGAGCCTGGCGTCGCCCGGCGGCGACGCCACGACCGGCGAGCAGGCCGGGCCGGACGAGGCGGCGCGGCGCATCCGGGAGCTCAACGCCAAGGTGGCCGACGAGGAACGACGGCTCGAGCAGCTGCGAGCCAGGTGCCTCGGCGGCGCGACCCCCTGACGGGCATCCGGGTGAGCGCGCAAGCGGCGGGCTCCCGCCGGAGGAGCCCGGCCCGCTCGCCGCGGCCGGTCGTCAGTGGTCCTCGTGGTGGTAGACGCCGAACACGTTCCCGGCGGGGTCGCGGAAGGCGCCCGTCTGCATGTGGTCGTCGACCGCCATCGGCCCGTAGATGCGCGCCGCCCCGAGCTGCTCGGCCCGGGCGAGCGTCGCCTCGACGTCGGCGACGTTCGCGTAGATCGTCGCCCAGTTCTCCCCGCCGGCGCCGCCGAGGCCCCCCTGGATGCCCTTTCCGGCGCCGGTGTCCGCCAGCCCGTAGCCGGGATCGCCCGGGTCGACCGTCCAGCCGAACATCTCCTTGTAGAAGGCCTGGGTCCGCTCGGCGTCCGAGCCGAGGACCTCGAACCAGTCGACCGGGGCGCCGCCGCCGGACGACGGGCCCCGCGGCGCGCCCTCCCGCGGCTCCGCGCTCTGGACCAGCCCGATCAGCAGGCCGTCGGGGTCGTCGAACATCGCGAACGTGGCCATGCCCGGGATCTCGGTGACGGGCAGCACGGTCTTCCCGCCGAGCGACTCGGCCTTGTCCAGCACCGCCTGCAGGTCGTCGGCCTCGACGTAGAACGTCGACCAGGGCTCGCCGGTGCTGCTCTTGCCGAGCCCGCCGTTGATGCCGTCGCCGCCGAGCGTGTCGACCATCGAGTAGTTCACGCTGCCGACCCGCTGGATCCCCCACCCGAACAGCTCCCGGTAGAACTCGACCAGCGGCGCGTCATCCGGCCCGCCGATCTCGAAGTGCACCACCGCGTTCCCCATGGCCCGCTCCTCTCTCCGCCTGGCCACGGCTCGCCGACGAGCCGGGCCGAGATTCGACACCCAAGCGCCTGCCCGAGGCTACCCCCATCCCCGACACCCGGGCCGGCAGGCTTCATCAACCGCGTCGCGCAACCGAAAGCTAGAGGTGAAGACGTGTGTCGATTCCGAGGAGCCGCGAGGCGCGAGTGGGGCAGGACGTCGGAGACGCGAACGCCGTCGACTGGCGCCGGTGCTTCCCGGCGGTGGCCGGCGTGGGGGCCGCCACGGTCGGCTTCGTCGCCTGGCTGGCCCTGCGCCTTGGCGGCGACTGGGTGACGTTCACCCTGATGGACAACCTGGCCCAGCTCCTGGCGCCGGTGGCGGCGGCCGTGGCCTGCGCGAGGGCCGGCGGGCGCAACCGGGGCCGCCTGGCATGGTCGTGGTACCTGATCGGCGCCTCCGCGACGAGCTGGGCGCTCGGCCAGGCGGTGTGGACCTACTTCGAGCTGTTCGCCGCCCGCGAGGCGCCGTTCCCGTCCCTGGCGGACGTCGGCTTCCTCGCCGCCATCCCCCTGGCGGCCGCCGGCCTGCTCACCCATGCCGCCAGCGCGGAGCACGGCCTCTCGCAGACGCGGCGGGTGCTCGACGGCCTGGTGATCGCGACGGCCGTGCTCACCCTGAGCTGGCAGACGCTGCTCGGGCCGCTGCTCAGGGCCGGGAGCGGCACGATGCTGGAGCAGGTCCTCGCGCTCGCCTACCCGGTCAGCGACGTCGTCACCATCTCCCTGGTGATCTTCCTGCTCGCCGGGTCGCGGTCGGCGACCAGGGCGCCGTTGCTGCTGGTCGGCGGCGGTCTCACCGCGATCGCCGTGTCCGACAGCCTGTTCGCGTGGCTGACCCAGAGCGACGCCTACACCAACGGCGGCTTCGTGGACACCGGCTGGTTCCTCGGCTACCTGCTGGTCATGCTCGGCACGCTGCTCCCGGAGCGCCGCCGGCTGGCGGTCGAGTCGCGCGCGCAGGCGGCCTGGACGGTCGCGCTTCCCTACCTGCCGGTCCTGGCCGCTGGTGGCGTGACCGGCTATGAGCTGGCGCTGGGCAGGCGCATCGACGCGTTCCTCGGGCTTCTGACCGTGGTGCTGATCGTGCTGGTGGCGGCCCGCCAGCTGATGGCCGTGCTCGAGAACCTGGCGCTGGCCCGCGCGTTCGAGACCAAGGTCAGGCAGCGCACCGCCGAGCTGGCCCACCGGGAGCGCCACTTCCGCTCGCTGGTCCAGAACGGCTCGGACCTGATCCTGGTGGTGGACGGGGACGCGACCATCACCTACGCCAGCCCGAGCGCCGAACGCCTGCTCGGCCGCCCGGCCGAGTCGCTGACCGGAACGGGCCTCGCGACCCTGCTGCACCCCGACGACCAGCGGGAGCTCGCGCCGATGCTGGCCGCGGCGCAGGCGCGCGCGGACGCCACCTTGTCCGTCGAGTGGCGGCTGCGCCATGCCGAGGGAGCCTGGCGCTCGATGGAGACGATGCTGACCAGCCAGCTCACCGACGCCGCCGTCGAGGGCGTCGTGCTCAACAGCCGCGACGTCACCGAGCGCGTGCAGTTCGAGGACCAGCTCCGCCACCAGGCGCTGCACGACGCCCTGACCGGCCTGCCGAACCGGGCGCTGTTCCGTGACCGCCTGGAGCAGGCGCTGGCCAGCCAGCCCCGCCGCGGCGGCTGCCTGGCGGTGCTGCTCGTGGACCTCGACGACTTCAAGTCGATCAACGACACCGAGGGCCAGGCGATCGGCGACGCCCTGCTGCAGGCGGTCACGAGCCGGCTGCGCACCCTGGTCCGCGCGGGCGACACCGTGGGCCGGCTCGGCGGCGACGAGTTCGCCGTGCTCGCCGAGGCGCTCCCAGACCCGCAGGAGGCCACCAAGCTCGCCGACCGCATCCGCGATGGCCTGCGCACGCCGCTGCTGGTCGAGGGCCGTGAGCTGTTCGCCCATGCCAGCATCGGCATCAGCCTCGCCGCCGCGCCGGGCATGGCCGCCGAGGAGCTGCTGCGCCACGCCGACGTCGCCATGTACGTCGCCAAGAGCGAGGGCAAGAACCGCTTCCGGCACTTCGACCAGTCCATGCACCAGGCGATCGTCGAACGGATGGCGCTGCAGGCCGAGCTGGCCCAGGTGATCGAGCGCCACCAGCTCGGCCTGCACTACCAGCCGGTCGTCGCGATCGGCGACGGACGGCTCACCGGCGTCGAGGCCCTGGCGCGCTGGACGCACCCGGAGCGCGGGCCGGTCCCGCCCGCGTCGTTCATCCCGCTGGCGGAGCAGAGCGGGCTGATCGTCCCCCTGGGACGCTGGGTGCTGGAGACGGCCAGCAGGCAGATGTGCCGGTGGGAGCGGGACGGCCTGGCCGCCGGGATGGACCTCGCCGTCAACGTGTCCGTCCGCCAGCTCAGGGAGCCCGGCTTCGCCGCGTCGGTCACCGAGATCCTGGAACGGACGGGGCTGGACCCCGGCCGGCTGGTCCTCGAGATCACCGAGAGCCTGCTGATGGAGAGCATCGACGCCGTCCTCGACGTGCTCGAGGAGCTGCGGCGCCGCGGCGTACGGCTGGCGATCGACGACTTCGGCACCGGCTACTCGTCGCTCGCCTACCTGGTCAGGCTGCCCGTGCAGGTCCTCAAGATCGACCGCTCCTTCGTCATCCGCCTCGACGAGGACCACAACAGCGCCACGCTGGTGCGCTCGATCATCATGCTGGCACGCGACCTCGACCTGCAGACGGTGGCCGAGGGGGTCGAGGAGGCGCGGCAGCTCGAGAACCTCCGCCGGCTCGGCTGCGAGAAGGTCCAGGGCTTCTACTTCAGCCGTCCACTGGCCGCCGGCGACCTCGAGAAGCTGCTGCGCTCGAAGGTCCCCGCCCAGGGGGTCCGGGGGCCTCGAGCAGCGCGGCGGTAGCCCCGCCCTGGAGGATCGAGGTCCCGGGGCGCGCGCCTCAGGGCGTGGCCGAGGTGTCCCGTGCGTGCCAGCGGGCGAGCAGGTCGGCCTCGCGTTCCGCCGGGATGCCGACGCCTGGGCGGATCGGGGTCTCCTGGGTCCGGTCGTGATCGAGCGTGTCGCGGATCGTCTGCGCGAGCGGCCGCGGCGCGAGGCCCGATCCGAAGGCCCGCCGCGGGTCGGCGGCCTCAAACATGCCGGCCGGGTCGCCGCCCGGCCACATCGGCAGGGAGAGGTCGTCCTCGCCGGCGTCGAGCAGGAACGAGCGCTCCACCCAGGTGAGGGTGGTGCCCGGCGGGCCGACCGCCGCGACGATCTCCCGCAGCAGGTCCGAGAAGCTGAACGGCGGCTGGGGCGCGACCGCGTGGAAGGCCCCGCCGGCGCCCTGCTCGACCAGCCCGATCACCCAGGCGGCCTGGTCACGGGCGTCGATCACCTGGATCGGGGCGTCCTCCGGGCCGGGTGCCAGCACCTCGCCGCCCTGCGCGATGCGGCGCACCCACCAGGTGAAGCGGCCGCTGTGATCGAACGGACCGACCACGTAGGTGGGGCGGATGAGCAGCGTGCCGGCGCCGAAGCGGTCCGTGGCGGCCCGTTCGCAGAGCACCTTCAGCCCGCCGTAGGTGGCGTCGGTCACCTCCTCGACGGTCGCGTCGGGCAGCTCGATCAAGGGCGCGTCCTCGTCGAACAGCGGCGGCTGGGGGGAGGCGTACACCGACAGCGACGAGATGAACACGTAGCGGCCGCCGCGGCCGTCCAGCGCGGCCGCCAGGCTCTCGACCTGCCTGGGGACGTAGGCGCAGACGTCGATGGTCGCGTCCCAGGTTCCCGTGCCGAGCGCCGCGAGGTCACCGTCACGGTCGCCGAGCAGGTGGGTCGCCTCGCCGAACAAGTCCGTCCCCGTCTTCCCGCGGTGGAACAGGGTGACCTCGTGACCACGGTCGAGCGCCGCGGCGGCGATGTGCCGCCCGACGAACCGGGTGCCGCCAACGATCAGGATCCGCACCTGACCCTCCCCTCCGGTTGTGGGTGTCCAGCCCACGCGAGCCCACAGCGTATCGCCATCGATGGGTATGTCCGGATACGCTCGGTGGCGGTCTTCTGTTCACGACAGGACGGGTACGCCTGCTCGGTGGTCCGGTCACCAGCCTCGCAGCGCGGACCCGGGAGGGGTGACAGCATGCCTCCAGCGCAGGATCCTCGCGACCCGCAGATCGATGCCCTGCGGCGGTACGTCTCGCAGCTCGGCAAGCCCCGGGAGCGCAAGGAGATCGAGGCCAGCGATGAGCCGCCGCCGCCACCCCCGCCCCGGCGGCAGGCGACGGTGCCATGGCTGCTGCTCACCGGGCTGCTGGTCGTCGTCGCGCTGGTCGGCGGCGTCCTGATCGGCGGGGCATGGCGCGGCGGCGAGCAGGCCGCCGAAGAACCGGGCGCCGCGGCCGGCACGACCCTGGGCGGCCCGGTCTCGACGGCGGAGTGCAAGACGGCCGTGGACCGGGCCAACGAGAGCCTCGCCATCGCCGTGAAGGTGCAGCGGGACCTACGCGACTACACCGCCATCATGAACCAGCTGGAAACCGGCAAGATCACCAGCGCCGAAGCGGTGCGGAGGGGCACGCCGTTCGAGGTGATCGCCTCGGTGGACTCGGCCAAGTTCGACAGGTCGCTGGCCGACTACAAGGACGTCGTCGACGAGTGCCGCTCGCGGGTGCCCTGAGCCCCGGCGCGGGTCAGCGCACGATGGTGGCGAAGGCGATGACGTTGGAACGGTAGTGCCCGGTGCTGAAGTCGAACTGCCCGCCGCAGGTCACCAGCCGCAGCGCCGGGGTCAGCGTCGGGTAGTACACCTCGTCGGTCGGGAACCACCGCTTCGGGTACTGCGCGATCCGCTGGACCACGAAGCGGACCCACGACCCGTCGGCGCGCCTGACCTCGACCTGGTCGCCCCGGCGCAGCTCGCGCAGCCGGTAGAACACCGCCGGTCCGCCGGTGGAGTCGACGTGCCCCATGATCACCGCCGACCCGGGCTCGCCCGGTCGCGGTCCGCCGTCGTACCAGCCGGCCACCTGCCAGCGGCTCGGCGCCTCGACGGTGCCGTCCCGCGCCCGGCCGAGCTGGTCGAGCGGGCTGGCCACGCCGATCCTCGGGATCCGGACGAAGGTCGGCGCGGGCGTGGCGTGGTAGCCGCGCACCGAGCGGAAGCTCCGGGCGGCGTCGGCCCCGGCCGCCGGCTTGCTCGGCGCCTGGACGGCCGCCCGCCCGCCTGGCTTCGCGTCAGCCCCCGAGCAGCCCGCGAGCAACGTCACAACGGCGGCGAGGGTCGCGAGCCTGCGGGTCATCGCGAGTGCTGGTGCGCCGTCCCGCCGCCGCCGGTCTTCGAGCCGCCGACCGGCAGCCCGGGCTTCAGCGTGCGCTGGATCGCGCCGACCAGGGTGTTCGCCACGCCGAGCATCTGGTGGTAGCCGTGGTCCTCCATCTCCTGCGCCTTCACGTAGTCCTTGGCCGCGTACGCGTTGACCTGGTTGATCAGGTGGCTGTCGTGCATCGTGACGGCCTGGGTGAGTGGCTCGACCGGGAGCTGGTTGTTGACCACGTCGCTGAAGTACAGCGCGAGCCTGTTGGCGAAGGCGTCCAGGTTGCGCTTGGCCGACTCCTTGCCGACGTCGTTCATGCCGGCGACCGCGCTGGTGTAGGCCATCAGCCCGTCGACGTGGTTGGCCCAGGCGGTCTGGAACTCGGCGCCCTTCACCGGGCCGAGGATCGCGCCCATCGCCTGGGTGAGGGCGGTGGTGTTCGCGTTGACCTCCGCGCCAGCCGCCTTGAACTCCGCCGGCCCGGCGAACGCCGCCCGCTGCGCGTCGACGAGCAGCTCCATGTGCTCCCCGAGCAGCATCGCAAAGGCGGACCGCAGCTTCTCCGGTGGCGTGTCGAAGCCGACGGCCAGCTCCGGCGTCACGCTCCCCTTCGCCATGGTGGCGCCGGCGGTGAACATGTGCTCGTAGGCCACGCGCTGGATCCGGTACGCCTCCCCGTAGTTCTTGGCCGCGTACACGTCGACCTGCCGCATCAGCTCGTCGATGTGCTGCCGCACCCCGGCGGCGGCGACGCTCGCCTGGACCCGGCCCTTGCTGGCCTGGGCGAACCAGGTGCCGTGGGCGTTGCTGTAGGCGGCCAGGGCGGTCCGCGCCGCCTGCTTGGCCTTCTCGTCGTGGTTGGCCACGCCGTCCGCGTAGGAGCCCAGCGCGGTGATGTGGGTCTTCCAGAGCTGCTCGAAGCGGCCGCCGGCATCGTCGCCGTACGCCGCCCCCACCAGCTCGCTCAGCTCCTCGGTGTTGTCCTGCAGCGAGGTGCCCAGCGCGTCCTTGAGCTCCGGAGGTCCGGTCACCACGCTGCGCATGTAGCGCACGGCGAGCATGGTGTGCTCCCCGAGGAACTGCTCGAACTGCGCCCGTCGGTCCCTCGGCGCCTTGCCCGGGGTGACGGCCTCGTGGTGCTGAGTGGTGGCGGTCACGGAGTTCGACGCCGAGCGCTTGGCCGGGCCAGACGTGCAACCGAAGCCGATCGTCGCGGCGAGAACGAAGGTGACCAGGACGACGAAACCAGTCCGCAAGCGCACGATGCCCCCTCAAGCTAGTTGCGCCGGGCATGGTAGGCCGATATGGGGGTTCTCGGAAGACCCGGCATCCTATGTGCAGATGGGCGCGTGTGTCCAGACCATGCCTCACCTGCACGTTCGGGCGCGTAACGTCGTGGATACCTAGATTTCGCTTGACCAGCCCGGTGGTGCGGCCGCACTGTCACGGTTCGGTGTCACCATGCACGGGTTGGTAACGTGCCTGGTCTGGTAGCCGCGGTCCGGGAGGGGTCGCGGGCACTTGGGGGTGTCATGGCGGGAATGAAGATCGCAACATTTGTGTGTGGGCGCTGGACGAAGTTCGCCGTCCTTCTGTTCTGGGTCGTCGTGGCCTTTGCGGCGGGGCCGCTGGCCGGCAAGCTCAACAGCGCGCAGAAGAACGACGCGTCCGCCTGGCTGCCGAAGAACGCCGAGTCCACCCAGGTCGTCGAGCTGGCCAAGCAGTTCACGCCGAGCGACGTCTTCCCCGCCCTGGTGGTGTACGAGCGCGCCACCGGCGTCACCGAGGCCGACCAGGCGAAGGTCGCCGCGGACGTCGAGCGCTTCGCCGGCGTCAGGGACGTCACCGGCAAGGTCCTGGGGCCGATCCCGGCCAAGGACGGCAAGGCCTTCCAGGTGCTCGTCCCGATCAAGGTCGCCGAGGAGGGCAACGGTTGGGAGGAGCTCGCCCCGCGGGTCGAGGAGATGCGGTCCATCGCCCAGTCGAACACGGGTGGGCTGCAGGCGTACGTGACGGGGCCGGCCGGTTACTTCGCCGACTTCAGCGACATCTTCTCCGGCTTCGACGCCACGCTGCTCTACATCACCGCGGCGATCGTGATCGTCATCCTGCTGCTGACCTATCGCAGTCCAACACTCTGGTTGCTGCCGCTGACGTGCGTGTTCGTCGCCCTGACGGCCGCGCAGGCGGTGATCTACCTGCTCGCCAAGAACGCCGGCCTGACGGTCAACGCCCAGAGCGCCTTCATCCTGACGGTGCTGGTCTTCGGCGCGGGCACCGACTACGCGCTGCTGCTGACCGCCCGCTACCGCGAGGAGCTGCGCCGTCACGCCGACCGGCACGAGGCGATGGCCGTGGCGCTGCGCCGCGCCGCGCCCGCGATCATCGCCAGCGCCTCCACCGTGATCCTGAGCCTGCTGTGCCTGCTGGTCGCCGAGCTAAACTCCACCAAGAGCCTCGGCCCGGTCATGGCCATCGGCGTCGGGGTCGGCCTGCTCGCCATGATCACGCTGCTCCCGGCGCTGCTGGTCATCTTCGGGCGCTGGATGTTCTGGCCGCTGCGGCCCACGCTGGGCTCGGCCGAGCCGACCGAGCGGGGCCTGTGGGCACGCATCGGTGCCCGCATCGCCCCCCGACCGCGGATCGTCTGGATCGTGACGGCTGTCGTGCTGGCGGCGCTGGCGCTGGGCGTGACCGGGCTGAACGCCGACGGTCTGCAGAGCAAGGACTCCTTCATCACCGAGCCCGAGGCGGTCAAGGGCGAGGTGGTGCTCGCCCGCCACTTCGCGGCCGGCGCCGGCAACCCGGTCCAGGCCGTCGGCAAGGCCAGCGCCGCGCAGCAGCTGCAGACCGTCGTCTCGGAGACCCCGGGCGTCACGGGCGTCACCCGTCCGGCCGTCAAGGGCGACACCGCCTACGTCGAAGGGACGCTGACCAGCGCCCCGGACAGCCAGGCCGGCTACGACACCATCGACCGGCTGCGCTCCAGGGTGCACGCGATCGAGGGAGCCGAAGGCAAGGTCGGCGGCGGCAGCGCGGTCAACCTCGACATCCTGCGCGCGTCCGAGCACGACCGCAATCTGGTGGTGCCGATCGTGCTGGTCGTGGTGCTCGTCATCCTCGGGCTGGTGCTGCGCGCGGTCGTCGCGCCGCTGCTGCTGGTTGCCACGGTCCTGCTGTCGCTCGGGGCGGCGCTCGGCGTGAGCACCCTGGTCTTCAATCACGTCTTCAACTTCGCCGGCGCCGACCCGTCGTTCCCGCTGTGGACGTTCGTGTTCCTGGTCGCCCTGGGCGTGGACTACAACATCTTCCTGATGACCAGGGTCCACGAGGAGTCGAAGCGTCACGGCACCCGCAGGGGAGCGCTCATCGGCCTGGCCGCCACGGGCGGCGTGATCACCTCCGCGGGCGTCGTGCTGGCGGGGACCTTCGGCGCCCTGGGCACGCTGCCGCTGGTCTTCATCGCCGAGATCGGCTTCGCGGTCGCGTTCGGCGTCCTGCTCGACACCTTCGTCGTCCGCTCGGTGCTGGTCACCGCGCTCAACCTCGACGTGGGCCGGCACATCTGGTGGCCGAGCAGCCTGTCGCGCAAGGAGGACGTGGACCTCGGCGAGGTGGAGCCGGAGCCGGCGGCGGTCACGCGCTGACCGGCCGCTCCGCCCGCCCGACCTGACCGGACGCCCCCGAGGCCTCTCGGGGGCGTCCGGCCTCTCCGACCGCGTTCCGGATTCAGCGCTCCTTGACGCCGGCCGTGGCCGGCCCGTACCTGGCCCGCTCGGCCTCGACCAGCACGCGGCGCAGCAGCTTGCCGGTCATCGACCTGGGGACCTGGTCGGTGAGCTCGACCGCACGGATGCGCTTGTAGGGCGCGACCCGCTCGCCGACCCAGGCCAGCAGCTCGTCGGGGGTCGCCTGGCCGCGCAGGACCACGTGGGCGACCGGGACCTCGCCCGCCTCCGCGTCGGGGCGGGGCACCACCGCGGCGTCGGCGACCGCCGGGTGGGCCAGCAGCAGGTGCTCCAGCTCGGCCGGTGCGACCTGGGAGCCCTTGTACTTGATCAGCTCCTTGAGGCGGTCGACGACGTACAGGTAGCCGTCCTCGTCGAAGGCGCACAGGTCGCCGGTGTGCAGCCAGCCGTCAGGGTCGATCGTCCTGGCGGTGGCCTCCAGCTGGTCGTGGTAGCCGCGCATGAGCTGCGGGCCTCGGACCCACAGCTCTCCCGTACGGCCGGGGCCGAGGTCGGCACCGCTTTCCGGGTCGACGATGCGGGCCTCGGTGCCGGGCAGCAGCCGGCCAACCGACCCACGCCGCGCCGCCCCCGGCGGGCAGATCGCGATGCAGCAGGTCACCTCGGTCATGCCGAGGCCCTGGAGGACCTCGCAGCCGAGCCGGTCGGCGCAGCGCTGCTCGACCTCGCCGCTCAAGGGAGCGGCGCCGCAGCCGATCACCCGCAGCGACGACAGGTCGTAGCGGTCCACCAGTGGGTGGCCGGCGAGGGCGAGCATGATCGGCGGCGCCACGATCATGGTGGTGACCCGGTGCCGCTGGATCGTGTCGAGGAAGCCCTCCAGGTCGAAGCGCGGCAGGGTGACCACGGTCGCGCCGGCATGCAGCCCGCCGGCCAGGACCAGGTTCAGGCCCATGGTGTGGAACAGCGGCGCCACCGCCAGGACCACGTCGTCGGCCCGGAAACCCATCACGGCCTGGGCCTGGCGGACGCTGGTGACGATGCTCGCGTGGGTCAGCTCCACGCCCTTCGGCAGGCCACTGGTGCCGCTCGAGAACAGCAACGCGGCCACGTCCCGCTCGGGGTCGACCGCGGCCCTGGCCGGCGGGTGGCGGTGCGCGACCAGCTCACGGAACGGGGTGGCGCCGTCGGCCTCGCCGAACACCAGCACCTCGTCGACGTCCGCCTTCTCGGCGGCGGCCAGGGCGCGGTCGAGGAACGGCGGGGCGGTGACCAGCACGGTGGCGCCGACGTCGGCGAGCTGACCGGCCAGCTCCTCGGTGGTGAGCAGCGGGCTGGCCGTGGTGACAGCGCCGCCGGCCGCCATCGCGCCATACGCGGCCAGCGGGTACTCGGGCAGGTTCGGGCTGTAGAGGCCGAGCACGTCGCCGCGGCCGAACCCGCGCGCGGCCAGACCCGCCGCGACGCGCTCGACCCCGGCGGCGAGCTGCCGGTAGGTCAGGGTGCGGCCGGTCGGCCCGTCGACCAGGGCGGCCTTGTCGCCGGGCAGGTCCGCCCGGCCGAGCAGGAAGTCGGGGACGCTAGCGCCGCCGACCTCCACGTCGGGGAGGTCGCTGCGCCAGTGTCGTGCGTCGTTCATGGTGCCTCCTCTTCAGGGGTTCGACGCTGGACGAATCGACCATACGGAGCGAGCGTGTGCGCACCGTTTCCCCGGCGTTTCTCCAGTACGGCAGTCGCACTTCGGCGCGAGCCTGCCCGCGACAAGTGGACCTGGCGTTGGCAAGCGCCAGGTCGGCAGGCTGCGCCAACACGCTGAGCCGGCAACTCGTGCCGAAGGGCTGGGAAGTGCAGCTGCCGTACAGCCTCGCAATCGAGTCAGGCTCGGCACCAGGCCGCGACCGCGCTAAGGTTCTCTAGTACGGCAGCCGCATTTCGGCGCGAGCCTGCCCGCGACCAGCAAGCCTTGCCCTCGGGAAGCGTCAGGTCGGCAGGCCGCGCCACCATGCTGAGCCGGCCACGCATGCCGAAGGGCTGGGAAGTGCGGTTGCCGTACTTAGGTGACTGCGGGGGCGACGATGGGGCAGAAGCTTCGCGTCCGTGCACTCGGCCGGGTGGAGCTGGCCATGGACGGACGCCCACTGGTGGAGCTGGCCTCCGCCAAGGCGACGGCGTTGCTCGTCTACCTGGCGATGACCCGCACGGCGCAAGCGCGCACGGCGCTGGCCGGGCTGCTCTGGAGCGACCTGCCCGAGGCGACCGCACGGGCCAACCTGCGCCTGGCCCTCACCAAGCTGCGCCGGGCGCTTCCTGGCCTCCTCGACGCCGACCGCCAGGCGGTGGCGCTCGCGCCCGGCCGGCCGGTCTGGGTCGACGCTCTCGAGGTGGAGCGGCTCGCCGGAGCCGCGGCCGACGTCGACGCCGGCGAGCTGCTGGCCGCGGTGCAACTTTGCCGCGGGGACCTGCTCGACGGCTTCGAGCTCCCCGGCGCCCCGTTGTTCGAAGACTGGCTGGTGGCGCGCCGCGCCACCTGCAGGTCGGCGATGCTCGCCCTGATGGACCAGGCGGTGCGGCGCGCGCGGGACGACGGGGACGCGGCGGCAGGGGTCGAGGTCGCCCGCCGCCTGATCGGGCTGGAGCCGCTGCACGAGGAGGCCCAGCGCGCGCTGATGTGGTTCCTGGCCAAAGGCGGCCAGCGCGGCGCCGCCCTCGCCCAGTTCGAGACCTGCCGCTACGTCCTGCGCGAGGAGCTGGCGGCCGAGCCGTCGCCGGCAACGCTCGCCCTGCGCGACGAGATCGCGCACGGCGGTGGCTTCGTGGCGCTGGGCGAGCCGCTGACCCGCCAGGACCGGCCGGCGGGCGGGCCTGGCGCCGACCTGCCCCAGCCGCTCACCGCGATGGTGGGCAGGCGGGCGGAGCTGGCGCGCCTCAACCAGCTGCTCGACGACCCAGCCTGCCGGTTGGTGACCCTGGTCGGTCCCGGCGGGATCGGCAAGACGCGGCTGGCGGTGGAGGTCGCCGCCGCCCGGCGGGGCAGCCATCGCGACGGGGTCACCTTCGTCTCGTTCGTCGGGACCGAGCCGGGCCGGGCCGAGGGGCAACGCGACCTGGTGGTCGCGACCGTCGCCGCCGCGCTCGGGGTCTCGATCGCGGTGCCGCGCGACCCGCTCGAGCTGCTCGGCGACCATCTCGCCGGCCGCGAGCTGCTGCTGGTGCTCGACAACCTCGAGCAGCTCCGCGACGCCGCGGAGGTGGTGGCCGAACTGCTGCTGCGGGCGCCAGGCGTGCAGGTCCTGGCCACCTCGCGGCGGCGCCTCGGCCTCGGCGCGGAGTGGCTGGTCGAGGTGCCCGGCCTGCCCTACCCGGCGGCGGGAGAGGAGGCGGCCGGCTACGAGGCGGTGCGGCTCTTCGAGGCGAGGGCGAGCCTGGTCCGGCCCGGCTTCCGCCTGGCCACCGATGCCGGCGATGTCGCCCGCCTCTGCCGGCTGCTGGCCGGGGTGCCGCTCGCCATCGAGCTGGCTGCCCGCTGGGTGCGGTCGGCGACCCCGTCCGCCATCGCCGACCGGCTCGGCGGCGGGCTGGACCTGCTCGCGACCAGCTCGCCCGATATCGAGCGACGCCACCGCAGCTTGCGCGCGGTGGTCGACTGGTCCTGGCAGCTCCTCACCGGCCAGGAGCGGCTCGTGCTCGCCCGCCTCTCGGTGTTGCGGGGCGGCTTCGACCTGGACGCGGCGGCCGCCGTGGCCGGCGCCACCCTGCCACTGCTCGGCGCGCTGGTCGACCAGTCCCTGGTCGGGGTCGGCGAGGACGGCCGCTACGGCATGCACGAGCTGCTGCGGAAGTACGCCGCCGAGCGCCTGGCCGCCGACGCGGCCGTCGAGCGCGCCACCAGGGAGCGCCACGCCGCGTACTTCGCCTCGCTGCTCCCCGCCCCACAGACGACCGGGTCCGTGGAGCCGGGGACGGCCGCCCCGGCGGGCGGCGGGTCCGTGGGGCCCGCGAGGTCCGCTGCGGCGGGTCTGGAGCCGGAGAGTGGTGCTCCCGAGGGTGGGGCCGGGTCACCGGAGCCGCTGGATGCCGAGGTCGAGAACCTGCGGGCAGCCACCGACTGGCTGGTCGCCCACGCGGAGCCGGCCCGGCTCGACGCCCACCTCGGGCGTCTCTGGCCGCTGTACTACCGCAAGGGCTGGTTCCGCGAGGCGCAGGCGGTCCTGGCCGCCGCCCTTGGGCGCGACCCGCTGCCGGTCCTGGAGCGGGCGCGTTGGCACCACCTGCTCGGCGAGACGCACATGCAGCTCGGCGAGGCGGGAGCCGCCCGCGAGCAATTCGAGCGGGTGCTCTCGCTGCTCGGCAGCCCGGTGCCGACGTCGCGGCTGGGATGGCTCGACCTGCTGGCCGGCCAGGCGCTCCACCGGCCGTTCGGGCGGCTCCGTCCGGGCGGTCCGGTCGAGCGCCGGCCCGAGCGGCGTGCCCGCGCCGCGGAGCGCGCCGCGGTCTGCTGGCGGCTCACCGAGGCGTACTGGGTGCTCGAGGAGCGCACGGCGCTGCTGCCGCTCACGCTCTGGGGGCTCGACCAGGCGGAGCGGGCCGGGCGGCCCGAGCTGGTCGCGATCGCCACGGCGGGCTTCGGGATGACCCTCGGTATCGCCGGGCTTCACCGGGCCGGTCATCGCCTGGTCCGTGCGGCGGTGATCGGCGCCGACCACTGCGGCGACCCCGTCGCCATCACCTGGACGCAGGTCGTCGGCGGGCTGTACTGGCTCGGGGTGGGCGACTGGGCGGCGCTGGACGCCAGGGTCGCCAAGGCGCTGCAGGCCGGCAGCGGTGCGAGGCTGCACCGCTCGGCGGACCAGGTGCTGCTCATCGGCGCCATCTGCCGCAACCTCACGGGCCGCTTCGAGTCGGCGGCCAGCATGGCCGCCGAGGCGACCACGGCGGCGCGCGAGCGGCGCGACCCGGTCGTGCACCTCTGGGGGCTGCTCGTCCAGATGGAGTCGCGGCTGCCCACGGACCCGGCCGGCGCGGCGCTGGCCAGTCTGCTCGACGAGGCCGCCCGGCTCCTGCGGATGAACGTGGCCAGGATCGACGCGGCCCGCTTCCACGTCGCCGCGGCCCGCTGGCACCTCGCGGCGGGCCGAGCGGCCGAGGCGTGGGAAGCGGTCCGCCGCGCCGACGGCCTTGTCGGTCAGGACCCCTCGTTCGCCCAGTACACCATCGAGGCCCATGCCGGAGTTCCCGAGGTCTGCCTTGCCCTGCTCGCGCGCGGCGACCCCGTCGGCGCCGGCCCGGCCGAGCTGCGGGCGACCGCCGCAAGCGGGCTGCGCCGCCTGCGCCGTTACGCGCGCTCCTTCCCGATGGCCCGACCCCGTGCGCTCACCTGCCTCGGCGGCCACCACGAGCTCGAGGGGCGGCGCGGCGCCGCCCGCCGAGCCTGGGCACGGGCCGTGAGGGAGGCCGAGCGGCTCGCCATGCCGTGGGAGCTGGCCCGCGCCCACCAGGAGCTCGGCGGTCACCTTGCCCCCGGCGAGCGCTCCCCCCTCGGGCTCGACCGGGTGGCGCACCTCGACCGGGCGCGCTCGATCCTCGCATCACTCGGCTGTCCCGTCACCGACCCCGACGAGGTCGCCGAGCCGGCGCCGGGCACCGTGGCGCAGTGACCAGCGGCGCCCGCCGCCGAGGGGCGGGCGCGGGGTGTCAGCCGGGCGTCCTCCGCGACCATGCCGGGACCACCAGGAAGATCAGCACGACCGCTGCTGCGACCTGCAGGCTGTGCCTGATCCAGTCGATCCCGAAGGTGTGGCGCACCCCAAGCACGATCGCCAGGAAGTTCCCGATCAGCGCACCCGCGATCCCGATCAGGATGGTGAGCCACACCGGGATGTTCTGGCGGCCGGGGACGAATAGCTTGGCGATCGAGCCGATGATCAGCCCGGCGATGATCGCCCAGATGATCATGAACACCGTGCCCAGCCTCCTTCAGCAGAGAGGGCATGCTGGCCGATCGTAACCCAGGCAATGACCAGGCCGGGTGCGGGGTCCGGGGGGCTCATGGAGCGAAGCCGTAAGCCCCCCGGAGAACAAGGCTGTCAGCCGAACACCTGGTGGCGGACGGCGACGGCGACGTCGGAGTTGTCGCTGAACAGGCCGTCGACCCCGAGCTCGTAGAACAGCCGCAGCTCGGCCGGGAAGTCGCCGGTCGCCTGCAGGTAGACGGGGCTGGCGGGATTGCCCTGGCGGAAGTCCTCGGGAAGGAAGTTGTTCTCCCGCCGGAAGGTCCACGGGTGGACCACCAGGCCGGCCTTGTGGGCGTCGCGGACCAGCGTGGTCGGCTGCCTGAGCCGGTTCTGCGCGTCGCGGGGCACGATCAGGTTCTTGCTCGGGCCGAGGCCGTCGGCGTAGCCGGCGATCTCCGCCAGGCCGGCCGGCTTGATGAGGTCGGCGTAGGTGCGCGGGTCGCCGGAGACGACGAAGTCGTAGGGCTTGCCGACCTCGTCGATGAGCTGGACGAGTGGCACGTCGGTCATGCGGTTGAGCCGCTTCAGGTTGCCGACCTCGAACGACTGGATGAACACCTTGGCCTTGGGGCCCCGGTAGCCGTTGGCCCGCAGCGTGGCGACCAGCGGCTCCTCGAGGGGCAGGCCGATGCCGCGGAAATAGGTCGGGTGCTTGGTCTCGGGGTAGATGCCGACGTGGTGGCGCTTGGCCAGGTCGATGACCTCTTGCAGGGTGGGGATCTGGTAGAGGCCGTCGAAGGCGGTGTTGGCCGGGCGGATGGCGGGGAGCCGCTCCTTGGCGCGGAGCGTCCGCAGCTCGGCGAAGGTGAAGTCCTCGGTGAACCAGCCGGTGATCGGATTGCCGTCGATCGTCTTGGTGGTCCTGCGGTCGGCGAACTCCGGGTGGCTGGCGACGTCGGTGGTGCCGGTGATGTCGTTCTCGTGGCGGGCCACCAGCTGGTGGTCCTTGGTGGAGACGAGGTCGGGCTCGATGTAGTCGGCGCCCATCTCGATCGCCAGCTCGTAGGAGGCGAGCGTGTGCTCGGGCCGGTACCCGCTGGCGCCGCGGTGGCCGACGACGAGCGGCTTGCGTGCATGCCCGCGCTCGCTTGCGTCGCTGGCGCCGCCGAACGAGGCGCCGGCGCCGCCCGGCGCGAGCAGCAACGCGACGACGGCGAGCGTCGCAATGACGGCGGCGGCGGCTCGTGCCCGTCCATCCAGCATGGAGCATCCCTCCCTCGCGGACGTCCCCTAGATCCCTGCTTGTCGGCTGCGTCCGGAAGCAGACGATACGTTATCCCGGCCCGCTGGCCGAGAGGTGGGCGCACGGTGTCTGCCCGGTGACCGGGCCGCGGCGAGGGCCACGGGGCGTCCCGTCAGGCGCGAAGATCGCGTTTGGCCACCGTGTCTGGGGCTATCCCGGCGCGGTGAACGAACAGAGCCCTCGATGGCGACCCAGGCACCGCACGCGCCGGTGTGATGGAAGGCATCCCAACCGGACGCGCGGCCAGCGCCTCGGCGAGCTTGGGCGCCGACACGTCGAGGAGGACCGTGATGGCTGACATCCCATGGGCCGGCCTGGCCGCCTTGATTGCCATGTTCATGATCCCGTTCCTGCCCGCCTGGCTGTTCGAGGGACCTCGGACGGTCAGGCACCAATCCACCCGGCACGTGTGCGACGACTGCGGCGCACCCTGGACCCGCGGGCACCTCTGCGCGCCTGAGCTGCCCGCGGCGCAGGTGCAGGTGCCCGAGGTCGAGGCGCCAGAGCCGCCGCTCCGCGGCGAGCTGCGACGGCTACGGCCGCGCGGCGAGCTGCGACGGCTGCGGTCGGGCGCCGAGCTCGAGAGAAGGCCGGAGCGGATCCCGATGTAGTCATGGCCGAGGAAGCGGCAACGCACTGAGGGACCCACCGACTGGTGGGTCCCTCAGTGCGTTGCCTGCCGTGACGCGCCGTGGGTGGCGGCGGGGAACGACTTACAGATGGTCGAATTCCCGGTCGCGCACGCCGCCCAAGAACGCCGTCCACTCGAAGGGTGAAAAGACGAGCACCGGCCCGCTCGGGTTCTTCGAGTCACGGACCGCAACATGGCCGTCGACGAACGCCACTTCGACGCAGCCATTGGTGTAGCTCTGGGTGCTCTTCCGCCACACTGCGCGGGACAGGTCCACCATCCCACATCCCCTTCCTGGGGTCCGTTGCGGGGGAGTTGCATGGACGACCTGGCCTGGGTGAACCTCGGCCGAGGCAAAAACAGTAACAGGTGGCCCTGACGGAGCAGGAATCGATTGTCCGCTTCAGCGCGAATGTGGGGGAAGTTCCTCGCTACGGTTGCCGGCTGAGCCCCACGACGAGCGCCAGCGAATCGTCCGGTCGCAGCGCCGCGGTCTTCAGCTGGTCGAACACCTCGTTGTAGCGCCGAATCTCCTCGGGATCTTCGAGATAGAGGTCCCCGCTGCTGTTGTCGAGATGCACCACGTCGGAGTCGGCCGACCTCGAGAAGCCGAAGATGGTGAACCCGCCGTCCATGCCGGCGTGCTCGCCGGCCGCGAAGGGCAGCACCTGGAGGGTCACGTTGGGCCGCTCGGAGGCCTCCGCCAGGCGGCGGAGCTGGTCCCGCATGACCTCGGCCCCGCCGACGGGACGGCGCAGCACCGCCTCGTCGAGGATCGTCCACAGCGCCGGCGCGCCGGCGCGGTCCAGCAGCGACTGGCGACGCAGGCGCAGGTCGACCCAGCGCTCGAACTGCTCGGCGTCCAGGGAGGGCTGCAGCGCGCGCAGCACCGCGATGGCGTAGTCGCGGGTCTGCAGCAGGCCGGGGACCAGCAGCGCCGCGTACATGCGCAGTGCCGTGGCCCCCTCCTCCAGGCCGATCGAGGCGGGCACCACGGGCACGTCCCTGTACGCGTGCCACCAGCCTTTCTGCCGTGCTTCCCGGGCGATCTCGATCAGCGCGTCACGCTGCTGCGCGTCCACCTCGTACAGCTCGAGCATGTCCCGGACGTCGCGGGGCGACGCCCCGACCTGCCCGTTCTCGATGCGGGAGATCTTCGAGTCGGAGCACTCCAGGCTCTTGGCCACGCGCTCGATGGTCAGCCCGGACTCCTCACGCAGGCGGCGCAGCTCGGCGCCAAGCCGCCGGCGCCGCACGGTGGGGCCGTGCCGTGCAGTCGCCACCTGGCCCACCTCCTCCACGGGCTCGTCCGGTGCCGTCCTGTCCCCGGGTCGGCATCGCACGGACTCGTATGATCAGCCTGGTCTACGCGATTGGCGCATGCAAGCCACCATTCCGCAACTTTGCAGACTGCAGTCTTGCATTCCGCCCCGACGCGGTCGCATACTGGAGAGGCGAGAGAGGTCACTCTCTCTTGTCTGGGACGAAGCGGGGAGGACAGATGGGTCTCAGCGAGCCGACCGTGGCGGCCAGGCCACGGGACCGCATCCTGGATGCGGCTACGCGGCTGTTCTACGAGAAGGGCATCCAGGCCGTCGGCGTCAACCGCATCATCGCCGAAGCCGACGTCGCGCCGATGACGCTCTACCGCCAGTTCGGCGGCAAGGACGAGCTGGTCGCCGCGACCATCGAGCAGTGGAGCTCGCAGTGGCTGCACTGGCTCAACGAGCAGATCGACCAGCACGGCGACGACCCCCGGGCACGGCTCGCCGCGCTCTGGGACGCGCTCGAGACCTGGTTCGCCGGCGACGAGTTCCGCGGCTCGCTGGTCGACAACGCCGCCTCCGAGCTGCGCAGCGAGCCCGACCACCCCGCCCAGCGCGCGATCACCGCCCACCGCATGGCGCTGCGGCAACTGCTCGAGGACCTGGCCAAGATGGCCCACGCCCGCGACCACGCCGACCTCGCCGCCCAGCTCCAGGTCATCCTCGACGGCGCGGTGGCGGTCGCCGCCGCCGGCCGCGGCGCCACCGTGGTCCCCAGCGTCCGCACGCTCGCCGAGACCGCCATCACCGCCAGCCAGGCGTAGGCGCTCGGCAAGGGCGCGCAGATCTACGACTGCGCCGCCGCCACCGGCAAGTGGACCTTCCGTGAGCCGGCCGCCACCCTCAGCCGGCACGGCAGGCAGATCGGCATCCACTACGCGGGGCCCACCTGGGAGCTGTTCGACAGCAGCAAGGTGACCGCCGCGGCCAAGGTCAACGTGCCCGCTCCCCACCCCGACAAGGACATCCCCTGGCTGCTGCTGCAGGCCACCTCGAACGCCGGCAGCGGCACCCTCGCCACCGTGGACTACATCCAGCGGCTGTTCACCGAAGGGGGCGTCGCGCCCGACGGCGGCACCTGCGACCCCGCCAGCGACAAGTCCGTCGGAGTCCCCTACACGGCGGTGTACGCCTTCTACTCGGACGGCGCGTAGACCCGTCCAAGCGACGAGGGGGCGCCCGGTGACCGGGCGCCCCCTCGCGTCAGGTGATGCTGGGAGCTGCGATGCTCCCCCTACGGGTCGTGCTGCTTACGGGCCGAAGGAGTTGACGATCAGGCCAGAGTCGACCGCGGCCGGCCCGGACTGGTCGTGCGGGACACCAACGTTGACGGTCCCCGTGCACTTGTCGGCGCCGCTGGTGAGGGTCACCGTGATCCGGTAGACCCGCCCGTCACCCTTGCCGCTGCGCTCGGCGCGCAGCTTCACCTGCTCGGGGTGGCCGGTCACCCAGGCGGCGTCCGGCGAGGTGTCACCATCGCCGAGCCCGTTGAGCGGCTCGTCCTGGGTGACGCCGCCGACAGTGACGGTGACTGGGTCGCCGTCAGGGTCGCTACCGCTCAGGGTCACGGTGACGAACTTGTGGTTCGGCGGCCACAGCGACGCCGGCTTCGCGGCGAGCGTCTTGCAGTCCGGCGGCCGGTTCAAGTTGACGGTCTGCACGAAGTCGGGACCGGCGGACTTGCCGTTGAGCAGGAAGTCGACGGTGCAGTGCAGGTGGCTCCCGGTGGGCGCGTCCGGCGCCAGCGTGAGCGTCTCGATGAAGCCGGCGTCCGTGCCACTGGTGACTGTCTTCGACGCGGAGTCGAAGCTCGCCGACAGGCCGGGGTCGCAGGTGGCCTTCGGGGTCACCTCGACCGGTAGGTTGGCAAGGGCCTCCTTGATCTTGTCGGAGACGTCCTCGGGAGGGACGTCCTTGAAGACTGCCCCGCCGGTCGCTGTAGCGATCGCGGTCGCCTGACCCGTCGAACCGCCGGGGGCGCCACACACGCCGTAGTCGAAGGACGTTGCAACCGGGTCGTCGTCAAGGCCGTTCGGGTAGCCGGTGGTCGTCGAGACGGCGATCACCTTCACCTTGGCGGCCACCAGCTCTGCGGTCACCGAAGCCTGGGTGATGTCGCCCTCGCCGCTGAGAGCGTTGCAGACCGGGTCATGGCCCGGCGCATCACCGAACCACACCACGATCTTGGTCGCGTCGGCCCGGAAGCCCGCCGAGGTGATCAGCTTGTGGAGCGCGAACAGGTTCGCCTCCGGGCCGTCGCTGCCGCCGCTGGCCGACCAGGCGTTGATCGCCGCCACAGCGGCCGCGCCGTTGTCGTCGCTGCCCGGGATCGAGGCGCCGTTCTTGTAGGCGTACACGCTGGACGCCGGGACGGGGAAGTCCTTGTAGTCACCGGCCCCGTAGCGCGGGTCGGAGGCCACGCCGTCGACCTGCGAGAGGATGCTCGCCGCGTTTGCCTTCACGTTGGCGAGCACCCCGCCCATGCTGCCGGTGGTGTCCGCCAGGAAGTAGATGTCCGGCGTCGGGACGATCGCCGGGGTGTGCACCACCTTCTTGACCTCGGTGCTGGCCCCTGGCGTGAGCGTGATGTTGACCACCTTCGGCTCGACACCTGGGACCGCGAGTGCGGCTGCCCACGGCGCCAGGGCCAGGAGCGTGGCGAGGGCGGCGGCTCGCCGCCCCAACCGGAGTACCTTTCGCAAATGCCCCCCCTTGTACGTACGCCGGCTCGGTGCCGGCGACTGGGAGGGACTCTAGTGGATGGCGAGAGTTTCGATAAGTTCAATCTGATCGAGAAGTTTGACCGGACGCCGAGACGGGTACGCATTACCGCTCAGGCGGGGCCTCGGGCGCATCGAGCGCGACCCCTGCCTCGGCGAGGGTCCGCTGGGCGATCGCGAACGCCGCGTTGGCCGCCGGCACGCCCGCGTAGACGGCGGTGTGCAGCAGCACCTCGCCGATCTCCTCGGCGGTCAGCCCGTTGCGCAGCGCGGCGCGCACGTGCATGGCGAGTTCGTTCTCGCAGTGCAGCGCCGTCAGCACCGCCAGCGTGACGGCACTGCGTGTGCGCCGGTCCAGGCCGGGGCGCGCCCACACCGCTCCCCAGGCGTAGCTGGTGATGAAGTCCTGGAACGGCGCGGTGAACGCGGTGGTGCCGGCGACCGCGCGGTCGACGTGCTCGTCGCCGAGCACCTGGCGTCGTACGGTCATCCCGGTGTCTGCTCGGGCGTCTGTCACGGCTCCTCCTTCCCGAGGGTGCTGATCGGACGCGCTCGGCGCGCCAGAGCGAACCTGCCCGCTCGCCGGACGCACGCGGCCGGCCTCGAGCGAGGATCGCGCGGTCGATCAGGATTTCTCCGGCGTCCCCGGTGTCCCCGGCGTGCGCCGGGCGCGCAGCGCGCGGTCGATGAACGCCTCGGCGCTGCCGAGGTAGCCGGCCGGGTCGAGCAGATTCGCGACCTCCCCCGGGTCGAGCAGGTCACGGACCTCGGGGCGGTCGCACAGCACCTCGGCGAGCGGCCGCCTCGACGCCAGCGCCTCGGCGCACGCCTGCTCCACCAGCTCGTGGGCGGCGAGCCGGCCCAGGCCGGGGGCGAGTGCCGTGGCCACCCGCTCGGCCAGCAGCAACCCGCCGGTGGCGTCGAGGTTGCGCCGCATCCGCTCCGGGTCCACCTCCAGGCGCTCCAGGCTGTCGCGCAGCCAGGCCACGGCCGACCCGGTGGTGCGCAGCAGGTCGCCGAGCGGGCGCCACTCGGCGTGCCACGCGCCCGCGGCGCGCTCGTGCTCCTGGACCATGGCGGCCAGCAGGGTGGCGACCAGGCCGGGCGCCTGCTCGGCGCAGGCGAGCGCAGCGACCGCGGCGACGGGGTTGCGCTTGTGCGGCAGCGTCGAGGAGCCGCCGCGCCCGGCTGGCCCGCGCTCCCGCACCTCGGCGACCTCCGTCTGAGCGAGCAGGGTGACGTCGCGAGCGACCTTGCCGGCGACCCCGGCGGCCGTGCCGAGCGCGCCGGCCAGCTCGGCCACGCGCGTCCGCACCGTGTGCCACGGCAGCGCCGGCTCGGCCAGGCCGAGCTCGTCGGCGAGGGCGGCGAGCACCTCGCCGCCGGCCGAGCCGAGCGAGGCGAGCGTGCCGGCCGCACCGCCGAGCTGCACCGCCAGTCTCGTGCGGCGCAGCTCCTCGAGTCTCCGGGCCGCCTCGTCGAGCCCGACAAGCCAGCCGGCCGCCTTGAGGCCGAACGTGATGGGCAGCGCCTGCTGCAGCAGGGTGCGGCCGGCCATGACCGTGCCCCGGTGCGCGTCCGCGAGACCGGCGGCGGCCGCCGCGGCCGCCTCCAGGTCGTCGAGCAGCGGGCCGAGCGCCCGGTGCGCCACCAGCATGGCGGCCGAGTCGAGCACGTCCTGGCTGGTCGCGCCGTTGTGGACGGCGCCGGCCGCCGCCCCTGGCACCGCCTCGGTGAGGGCGCGCACCAGCGGGACGACCGGGTTGCCGCTGGCGGCGGCCCCTTCACCGATGTCGGCGAGGTCGAACGCGTCCGCACGGCAGGCCCGCGTGATCGCCTCGGCGTGCTCGGCCGGCAGCAGCCCCACCCGCGCCTGCGCCCGCGCGAGCGCCGCCTCCACGTCCAGCATCGCCTGCAGCCAGGCACGGTCACCCACTGCCTCGCGCACCCGCCCACGCGCGAGCACCCCGTCGAAGAGCCCCACGCGCCCCGCCTCCCCGGCGGGCGGCGGGTCCGGCGGGGGGACGCGGGGCCGGTCAGACGGCGAAGAAGACGGTCTCACGGTCCCCCTGGAGCCGGACGTCGAAGTGGTAGCCGTTGCCCGTCGCGGCGGCGACCAGCGTGGCGCGGGCGGCGGGATCGGCGATCGCGGCCAGCACGGGGTCGGCCGCGTTGGCCTGCTCCTCGTCCGGGAAGTAGACCCTGGTCACGACCCGGTCGAGCAGCCCCCTGGCGAACACCGACAGGTCGACGTGGGGCGCCTGCACGGAGCCGCCGGGACCCGGTACCGGGCCCGGCTTGACGGTGAGGATCGCCCAGCGGCCCGCCTCGTCGGTGTGGCAGCGACCGAAGCCGCGGAAGCCGGCGACGGCGCCCCGCGGGTCGTCGGGATGGTCGAAGCGGCCGTCCGGGTCGGCCTGCCAGCTCTCCACGAGCGCGTCGGGCAGGGGCTCGCCGTTGCCGTCGAGCACGGTGCCGCGCAGCCAGACGGCGCCCGGGGTGCCCTCCGTCACCACGTACGGACCGTCGGGCCAGGGCAGCGCGTGCGAGAAGAAGGGGCCGATCGTCTGCGACGGCGTGATCGGACAGCTCATGCGCCCGCCCCCAGGTCCTCGACCGGTGTGGCCTCGGGACCGCGCAGGATGATGTCGAAGCGGTAGGCGAGCGCCCACTCCGGCACCGTTTCCGACAGGTCGAAGCTGGACACCAGCCGGTCCCGCGCCCGCTGGTCCCTGATCGAGTTGAAGATCGGGTCGAATTCGAACAGCGGGTCGCCGGGGAAGTACATCTGCGTGATGAGCCGCTGCACGAACGACCGGCCGAACAGCGAGAAGTGGATGTGCGCCGGCCGCCAGGCGTTGGGGTGGTTCTTCCAAGGGTAGGCGCCCGGCTTCACGGTGACGAAGCGGAAGCCGCCCTCGCCGTCGGTGAGGCAGCGGCCGACGCCGGTGAAGTTCGGGTCGAGCGGGGCCGGGTGCTGGTCGCGGTCGTGGCTGTAACGGCCGGCGGCGTTGGTCTGCCACACCTCCACCAACGTGCCGGGGACCGGACGGCCGTCGCCGTCCAGGACGTGGCCGTGGACGATGATGCGCTCGCCGAGCGGCTCGCCGGCGTGCTGCCTGGTCAGGTCGTGGTCGAGCTCGCCGACGCGACCGTCGCCGAGCAGCGGCCCGGTCACCTCGGTGAGCATGTGTGGCAGCACGGTGAGCGGACGGGCCGGCGCACGCGCCACCGTGGCGGTGTAGTCGGGGTGCAGGTAGGGGGG
>Ga0307278_10000200_pt1 | contig 30630 bp, 32 predicted proteins | sample ER_DNA_117_FD_194482 | JGI IMG/M metagenome (GOLD analysis project Ga0307278, IMG submission 194482) | Bulk soil microbial communities from the East River watershed near Crested Butte, Colorado, United States - ER_DNA_117 | ecosystem: Environmental > Terrestrial > Soil > Floodplain | place...
GTTCGCCAGAAAACCCAGATGTCCGAACATCCAGCCGATGTAAATAAAGCCAACGATGCTCAACGACATCTTTTGCAGTTCGCCCCGGGCGCGGTTGCGCAGGATCGGAATGAGCAGGATCAATGCGATAGCGAAAACCGGCACGGCCATAAAAAAGCCATACCAGCCTGCACCTGGCTCTTCGCCGCGCGGATGCGGTACCCAGGATGCAATGCCGACCGCAACGATGCCGGCGTAAACGGCGCCCGTCATCCACCAGTCGCGATACAATCCAGAAGAGCGCGCGAATTCCTTGAACCCAAAAATCGAAAGCAATGTCACCCCAACAATGACCGGGACGCGTCCCGCGAAAACAACCAGCAGCCCGATCGACGCCATCACAAGCCACGAACGATAGGTTTTCCAGATCGAGCCCAGCTCCTTCCTTAATCCCCAACGGAGGAAACCGAGAATCGCGCCACCAAGCGCGAGCGAAACAGGAACGATCAGGAGGTACGCGCGAAACACCGGGTCGTGCAGCGCGGTCTGCGGAGACATCATCGCGCTCCATCTTGAAGGGCGGTCACGATTCGTTTCAAGCGAACGATGATCGTTTGCAAACAGCCCGCGATTATCACCAAACAAGTCCAATCGAGAATGGTTAGCCTGCCAAAATCATGTGACCCGGCTTGGTGTGATCGACACACAAACATCGCCCAGTCCCCGAGGCTCAGCGTGACCATCCGCCAAGGCTTTGACATGATTCCGCTAAATTCGCGCCGCCCTCCGATCGCCTGGCCGAAAAGTCCCACATAAGCGGTGAACAAGGAAACGATCGCCGTCCAATAGCCAATTAAAGGATTCATTAGACCGCTGTGCGCAACGCCGACGAAAATAATCACATCGGAGATTCGATCCGGCAGATCGTTCACAATCTCTCCGCGCGCACTCGCCTTTCCCGCCGCGACCGCAACCATGCCATCCAGCATGTTGAACCAAAGTCGGAGATAACAAAACAGCGGCGCAATAATCAGCAACCATGTATTTCTGCCTGATTTCCAAAAACAGAGCGCCGCGGCGAGCGCGGCCAGGATCGACAAGTACGAAATCGCATCGGGATGAATGCCAAGCCGCACGCACAAATTCGCCGTCCCCTCGCCCGTGCGACGGAACATCAGCGCGATCGGCCGGCGCGACGTCGGTCGGTATTCCGCCATTCCTTACGCTTAGCGAAAAGCCCAGCACATTGCGCGACAAATCTGGCGCGGAATAACTCTTCAAAATCCGGACAGATCTGCCTCGTTCCAGAACTTCGTTATTGGAATTCCCGTTTAAATCAATTTACCATCGCCGCCATGAAGATCTTAACCATCATTGCCCGCGTTCTTCTCGGACTCATTTTTGTCGTGTTCGGTTCGAACATTTTTCTGCACTTCATCCCAATGCCGCCGCCGCCGCCAACTCTGATCGGTGACTTCAGCAAGGCGCTTTTTCTGAGTCATTACCTGCATGTGGTCGGTGCGCTGCAGGTGATCGGCGGGGCGCTTTTGCTTCTCGGCCGCTTTGTGCCTCTTGGATTGACTCTGCTCGGACCCGTGATTGTGAACATCGATCTGGTCCACATTCTGATGGATCCCTCCGGCCTGCCGATGGCTGCATTCATTTCGATTCTCGCGATCTTCCTCGTCTGGCGATATCGCAGTGCATTCGCCGGACTGGTGCAACCATACCCTGCAGACAGATGAACGCGTCAGCTCCCGCTACGATCGATCGAACGGAGCCAGCTAACGTCGTTGTCCACGGCGATGCGAGTAGTTTCAGGCAGGAGATTGTCAGTGGAAAACACCGCTTGCGCTCTGATGAGCCGGTAACCGCAGGTGGCAGCGATGCCGGCCCAAATCCGTATGATTATTTGCTGGCGGCGCTGGGTGTCTGCACTTCCATGACGGTTGGCTTATACGCGCGCCGAAAACAATTGCCTCTCGAGAACATCACCGTTTCGCTCTGGCATTCGCGCATACACGCGAAAGACTGCGAAGAGTGCGAAACGAAGGAAGGCATGCTCGACAGAATCGACGTCGAAGTCGAGCTGACCGGCTCGTTGACCGCAGAACAACACGCGAAGCTGATGGAGATCGCCGGCAAGTGTCCGGTCCACCGAACACTTACATCGGAGATCAACATCAGACTGCGACCCGCTCAGAAATCATCTTCCTAACTTCACCTGCTGCTGCGCAGGCAATTTTTAGAAACTGTTACCGGACTTGATCATCCTCTCAAATTTTAGTGTACAGGAACTTCAGAAAGCGCAGGCCATTGCGCCCGTCACATCGCCAATATCGATATTGTCGCCGCCTGTCGTGAACAATGCCAGCGCCCGGCTTTACTGATTGGCGACCACCTGCGGAGCCGTTTTGCTCGTCTCGACCTGCGCGCTCACCTTTTGGATTTGCCTGGCTTGTTCTTTCAGGGCCGCGGTCAGGGATTTAATTTCCTGCTCCTGTAGGGCAATTCTGGCTTCCTGTTTTGCACTTACAGACGTTAACTCGTGGACTGCGTGGTGCTCCTTGAGAAACTCATTGAGCAACATTGAATTCACCTGGTCGTAGCGCACGCTGTAGGGTTTCCCTCCTTTGTCGTGTATCACCAGATCAGGATTGACCGCCTCCACGTCCTCGGCCACAAGTCCGAACTGCTGTATGCCTGCTGGATCAATTTCCGTTTTGTACCGGAAAGTAACAGGTTTGAGGGCAAGGACGGCTTCGCTTGCCTTGTCCATCTGTTTGATCTGGTCCTTGAACCGCTCTGATGAAGGTGCCGTGCCCAGTTGACCGGCTGCATTTACCTGAACTGCTGCGCCTGTCACTTCCGCGCCACTAATGCCGGCGATAAAGGTCTTTGTCTGGCTCGCACTGCCAATGCGAATGGTGCTACCCTCGCCAGCAACACCTTCGTTGCCAATGTCAATATTGCTATTGCCTCCGTTAAGATTGCGACCGGCCTCGTTACCGACGGCGATGTTGTTGTTGCCCTGAAAATTGTTTTCGAGCGCGCGAGAACCGATGGCCGTGTTGCCATTGCCGTTGGAGAAATTGAGAGCGTTAAATCCGTTAGCTGTGTTATCGTTTTTAAACGCGTTTCTGTTAAGTGCCTGAGCACCGGTAGCCGTATTTCGGTTGCCGTTGGTGTTGTCCGTGAGCGCACCAGCACCAGTCGCGGTATTGGAGTCGCCACCGGTGTTTCGAAAGAGGGTATTCACACCGATAGCAGTGTTGCTGTGGCCGGTCGCGAGATTAAGATTAAAAAGGGCGTTACTCCCCTCCGCCGTATTGCCGTTCCCATAACCTCCATCCGGCTCTGGGCTCAATGCCGCTTTTACTGTGGGCGACAGCCCAAAGCAGACTAGCAGGAGTGAAATGAGCAGGAATGCGCGCCGCAAAGGTGAGCGCTTCATCGGATCTTTTGACGGTACAGTTGTCGGTTTCATTTTTTGATCGTTACAAAAATCCAACATGCTTGTCGACATAAAACGGAGGATCTTTCTGGGACTTTGCTGCTTGATTAGGATCGCCGAAGATTAACTGATTCACGATCACCTGCGGTGCCGGTTTGCTCGTCTCATGCCGAATTGTGCTTTTTTTGCGGCCTGTTAAAGCTGCGTATGTTTTGCAACCTATGACACAGCAAGTTTTGGCAGGAAAAGTTGGCTTAGTCTTCGGAGTGGCGAACAAGCGCAGCATCGCATGGGCGATCGCAAAGGCCTGGGCGGCGGCGGGCGCGCGATTGATTTTTAATTATCAAGGCGAGCGTCTAAAAGAAAACGTCGAGGAGCTGGTCGGCGAGTTTGGAGAAAAGACACCATTATTTCCCTGCGACGTTTCGAGCGATGACGAAATCAAAGCATTTTTTGAACAGGTGCGTGGCGAGACCGATCGGCTCGATTTGATGCTGCACTCACTTGCGTTCGCGCCCAAAGAAGCGCTGGAGGGCGATTTTGTCAGCACGACACGCGAGGCGTTTCGCACCGCGCATGATATCAGCGCCTACTCGCTCGTGGCGCTTGCGCGCGAAGCCGCGCCGCTGATGACAGACGGCGGGAGCATTCTGGCAATGACTTATTACGGCTCGCAAAAAGTGGTGCCCCACTACAATGTCATGGGCGTGGCGAAAGCGAGTCTCGAAGCGAGCATGCGTTATCTTGCTTACGATCTTGGCCCGAAGAAAATCCGGGTAAATTGCATCTCTGCCGGACCGGTTCAGACGCTGGCCGCGCGTGGCATCAGCGGGTTCACATTGATGTTGAAGCATTATCAGGACCGCGCGCCGTTGAAACGCAGTTGCGATCCGGCCGAGCTGGGCGCGACCGGCGTTTTTCTCGCGAGCGACGGCGCCGCGGCAATCACCGGTCAGGTCCTCTACGTCGATGGCGGCTATCAGATCATGGGGATGTGAGACCATTTCAGATTTTCGATTTTCGATTTTCGATTTAGAGCGAACCTAATCAGTGGATCTGAAACAAAAGCTCGCTGAGCTGCTGGGCGCTGATGCGGTAAGTAATGAGTCCGAAGTGCTCGCTGCGCACAGCGGCGATAAGTGGTTTGCGGCCGAAACACCGGAAGTGGTCGTCTTCGCAAGATCGACAAGTGATGTCTCGAAGCTGCTGAAATTTGCATCGCAAAACAAAATTCCGGTGACGGCGCGAGGCGCAGGCTACGGTTATGTCGGCGGTTGTGTGCCGGTGCGAAAAGGAATCGCGCTCTCGCTCATGCGCATGAATCGCATCAAAGAAATTCATTTCGCCGACGCAATTGCAATCGTCGAGCCCGGTGTAATCACGGTCGACCTGAAAGCGGCGGCGAAGGCGGCAAAATTATTTTATCCGCCGGACCCGGCAAGTATGAAGGAGTGCACGATCGGCGGAAACGTCGCTACGAATGCGGGCGGTCCGCGCTGTTTGAAATACGGTGTGACGCGCAATTACGTGATCGGTCTCGAAGTCGTGCTCGCGAATGGCGAAGTGTTGCGGACCGGCGGGCGTGTGCACAAAAACAAAACTGGATTTGATTTGATCGGCCTGTTTGTCGGTTCGGAAGGAATGCTCGGCGTGGTCACAGAGATCACATTGCGTTTGCTTCCGCTTCCTCCAGCGCGCGCCACTTTGTCGGCTGCGTTTTTCAGTGCAGGGGAAGCTGCTGAGGCTGTCCAAGCGATTTTCGCGGCAGGATTTCTGCCTTCCTCGCTGGAAATTGCCGACCATTTCACTTTGGAGGCCGCCCGCCGCGATCTTGGCAAGATGATCGTCCCGGCGGGCAACGCGCATCTGCTGGTCGATCTTGATGGCCAGGAGGAAAGCGTGCGCAGCGAAGCGGTAGCTATTCGCGAATTACTCGAAAAGAGAAAGGCAAACGCGCTGGAGATGGCCACGGGCGAAGCCGATTGCGAGAAGTTATGGGCGTTGCGACGCGAATTTAGTAATTCGCTTCGCGCAACGGGCCTGACTAAATTAAACCAGGATGTGGTTGTGCCGCGCAGCCGCCTTGTCGATTTGATGGAATTCGCAGGTACGCTTCAGACAAAACATGAATTTCAGATCGCCTGTTTTGGTCATGCCGGCGACGGCAACATTCACGTGAACGTCATGGCGGATCGGTATAATCGTGACGCAACCGTGCGCGAACGAGTAGACCGCGCACTGGACGAGCTTTTCGCGCAAGTGCTGGCGTGGGGGGGCGTGATCACCGGCGAGCACGGAATCGGCCTGGCAAAAAAGCGCTGGTGGCCGGACGCGACGAGTGAGGTCGTGCGTGAGCTACACCACAAGCTCAAGCAAAGTCTCGATCCGCACAACATCTTGAATCCGGGAAAATTTGTTGACTAACCCGAATCTGCATAGAGATTCGGCAACTTTACTACGGCGCATCTGAATTCGCCCGATCGGCGCGCATCCGCGTGCTCGTGAACGAATCAATTAAAGGAAACACAACGTTTTCCTTTTCGCGTTGCGCCAAGGCGATACAAAATGAAACCTGGAAAAATCACTCACACTATTGCAGCAATACTCTCGTCGATTTCGTCTCTTTTCGCGCACGCGGCGCCTTTGAAGGCGGAGTCTCCCAAGATCAAGGCCAGTAAAAAATCGGACAAATCGCCAGACAATCTTTTGCGCAATGTTGGTTCCCTTTTGTTCTCGCCCAAAAATCCGTCGCCTCAGCCGGGACAACGATATCCGTGGAAAAAAAGTATCGTGACAACTGTGTTCTGGATCGGTGAGAAACCGAGCGGAAATAATCCGGTGCCGAATCGGGCGAGTTCCTGGGACAAAAATTGGACCAAAAATTACGGCGGATTTGATGACCCCAATCCCGCGCGCAGGAGCAATTACATTCCCGTAAAATTCACGCCCCGGCAAAATCCATTTTACTGCGCGCTTCCTTACAGCGACAAGGCAACTACAGGACACCGGCCGGAAGCGCCGCGGGTTGTCCCGTGGTTCAAGGAAGCGTATCAAGGGCCAGCTGTTTCCACGTGCAAAGATCGCTGGGTCGCTATCAGCAAGGGCAATCGAACCGTTTACGCGCAATGGGAAGACGCCGGCCCCTTCCGCACTGACCATTGGCAATATGTTTTTGGAAACGAGCGTCCAAAGCCCAATCTCAACAAAGGCGCTGGTCTCGATGTGTCGCCCGCCGTGCGGGATTACCTCGGATTAAACGAAACGGACGTGACCGATTGGCGGTTTGTGGATTTTAGCGAAGTACCGCACGGGCCGTGGTCAACCTTGGGAGAAAACAACACCTTCGTCATTAAGGAGCGTAAATCCGGCAGGGCATTGGCCGAGGCATCAAAGGGCAACGAAGCCGGTGCAGTTGTGCGATAAGCTTTGCGAAGAGAATCCGTGTTATTTATCGGCGTGACTTGATCGGGACACGCATGAAGAATTCACGGATAATTTTCATTTTCCGTCGCGCAATTTTAATCGCGGTATGTTTGGCATTCTCCGCTGACGCCCCGGCCTCAAACGCGCAGGACAGCGGCGCCAGGCTTCTAACCGGCAAGGCGGCCATGGGCGATTGGACGAGCGACGCGCCCGGAGTAAGACGCAAAATCACGGTCCAGGATTTGCCCGCGCCCAGTTCAAACGTCCTGGCAATTAACCGGCCGCACGTCGTCGGACCTCCGGCGGACGCGCAGCTTCAGGTTCCGCCTGGTTTCAAAATCGATCTCTATGCGAGCGGGTTTCGCGATCCGCGTTTTCTGCTGACGGCACCCAATGGAGACATCTTCGTTAGCGAAAGCCGCCGCAATCAGATCAAAGTATTGCGCGATACAAACGGCACCGGTAAGCCGGACGTCACTGAGATATTTGCGGAGCGCGATCTGAATAAACCATTCGGGATTGCGTTTTACCCGCCGGGTAACGATCCCCAATTTTTGTACGTCGCGAATACGGACGGCGTCATTCGATTTCCCTATCGGAACGGCGACCTCAAAGCGCGTGGCCCAGCCGAAACATTGGGCGCCAAACTTTCTGGTGGCGCGGCGCGTTTGCGCAGCGGCGGACATTGGACCCGCGACATTGCTTTCTCACCCGATGGCAAAAAAATGTATGTCTCAATCGGATCGCGTTCCAATGTTTCCGACAACGCCGCGGAAGCAGATCGCGCGCGCATCTTCGAGTTCAACCCCGATGGCAGCGGGCAAAAGGTTTATGCGTGGGGAGTTCGAAACGCTGTCGGGATCGCATTTCGACCTGGCAGCAATGAACTCTGGATGAGCACCAATGAGCGGGACGAAATCGGGGAGGACTTGCCGCCCGATTACATCAGCAGTGTGCGCCCCGGCGGCTTTTATGGCTGGCCCTGGTTTTACATTGGCAACCATGTCGATCCACGCCACAGAGGGAAACACCCCGAGCTTTCCGATAAAGTGATCGTCCCCGACGTGCTCGTGGAGGCACATGCGGCCACGCTCAATTTATGCTTTTACACCGGCGACCAATTTTCCGCCGAATACAAAGGCGATATCTTTGCGGCCTTCCACGGTTCGTGGAACCGGAAGAAACGCACTGGCTACAAAGTTGTTCGTGTCCCGTTCGACCATTCCACCGGCAAACCGCGCGGCGAGTATGAAGATTTTGTTACTGGGTTTGTCACGCCCAACGGAAACGTTTGGGGCCGCCCCGTCGGAATCACCGTCGCCAAAGACGGCAGTCTCCTTTTCAGCGAAGACGGAAACGGCACGATCTGGCGCGTAAGCTATGGCAGGTGAACTCAACGAAAAGAGCTGACACCGCGGGATTATGGACTGCTTCAACTAAGCTAAATCGAGCAGTCCCTTGTCCGCCAGTCGGACGGACTCGTCCCGCGGCGAGCTCGATGTTAATGGAAGTTGTAGCCGGGATCGTTGATCCGGGCCGCCAGGCATGCGGCTCGTTTAAAACGCTTCTCGAGCACTTTTTCCAATCGTGATGCGCGTGACGCGTCTATGGATGAGTTCATCGATTCGGTGATTGCGCAGGCAACGGCATAGCGTAATATCTGAAGCCATGAAAATTCTCTTTGGGCGATCTTTGGCTGTTTGGGTTTTGTTAAGTGCCGCAAGCATTGTCTTTGCCGGCGGGGGATTCAAGAGCCGCATTATTACGAGTTCGCCACTGACGATTACAGTCCCCGAAGAACACTTTCTCCGGGTCCGAAATTTTACACAACAAGGCGGCGTCGATCGCGGCGTAGTTACGGTGACGCTAAACGATCAGAGCACCAATGTTCTCACCGCCAGCCGGATCGATACAAGCAGCCTTTCGACTTCGCCGGAAACCATGAATCAAGTGGTAATAGCGGGTCCCGCTGAAGTAACGATTGCGCCGGTAGCCGGTGCAACCCTCTTCGTTACCTATAGGAAGGAGCCTAATGAAGGCAGAGGCTCATCCTCCGGTCCCATCATCACTCCCACGCCCACTGTTACTCCTGTCCCGACTGCTACCCCGACGGCTACCCCGTAAGGCGCACAAGTAAACGGGCGAGAGCTGCAGCAGCTTCGCCTGCCCCAGCGAATGGAGCGAATGGGATGAGCGACATGGCCGGTTAAGCCGCGAGATAGCAGCTGTCTTCGAGGCTTTCGTCTTTGAGCCATAAGATGTCGAGATTGAGTTTGTCGCGCTTCAGCTACGCTAGTTCAAATGTTAAATGTTTAGGCACGACTCAATCTCTTCGCGAAGGTGAAGCTTTGACGTCGCTTGGGACGGCTCCTTTTCGGGGCAGTTCACGGTCGAATGGAAGCTGGAGACGGCATGTCGTTCCATTCCATCAAGGCCTTTTCCATCTCCGGACCGTTCTTACTTAGCCAGGCGCTCATCTGATCGCCAATTTTCTCGCCGTAAATGCGATGCGAATAGACGATCGAACACCCGACGCCGTCTACCAATTTGAGACGAGCAAATGCCACCTCAATAAAGTTTGGCCGGCCAAAAACCACCGCGACGAAATGCTCCGCCGGCCGATCCGATGTCCGAGGAACGGAACTGGTTTTTAGCACCATCCCTTTGTGACTCTTGTAATTCTCCAGGACGGCATTCGCTTTCGCTGCCAGCGCCTCACCATCATGAGCGCCCGGATAAACGTTCATCGTAATCATGTCCGACCACTTCTCGAGGTTTTCCTGGCCTTCTGGCGTGAATTCATGTTGACCGTTCATCGACCAGCGGTGCAAATAAGCGACGCCTCCGAAAACAAATGTGGACTTCGCTGATGCAGCATCGGCGCGCGTCTGTAACGCGTCGAGTGGGCCGGATGCGATAGCTAGTGAGACAAGAATCTGAAGGGCGTGAATCTTCACAGTTCTAGGATGCGATTACTTTTATCAGATAGGAGTCAAGATTTTTGGCGAGCAAGCTCGAGGACACTAAAGAACAACCGAGCCTCTTCAACGATTTCACCGTTCCAGCCCTTACCGCTTTCAGTCCGCTGCGATTTCGGCGGCGAATGATAGTAAGCCCTAACCCGTTTTCCCCATTTTTCCTTCAACTTCTCAACCTCGTCACTTTCTTTCGCTCGCGCATTAGAATAGCGAACGCCTCTTCGAGATCTCTGCCGAAGGCTACAATCCCTGCTTCGTGTCCCGCCATGACAAGAATCTTTCTGCTCTTCACGTCGGTAAGGTTGAAGAGACGCAATACTTCGTACGCCATCTCAGATGTCCCGTACTCAACGGCGTTCGAGCTTGTCGGAGCTTGATTGAGAAGGGCTGTCCACAATTTTGAGTCGTGGCAATGAATAACCGCCCCCGCGTTGGCATCCGATTCGTAAACCGCGGCGTGCGTCAGCGATTCGGATGAAGGAATCGCGGCCCCCTCATATCGGAGCCAGTTCCTTTCGAAACCGTGAGCCACCACTCTCGCGCAATCCGCCAGCGTCAGTTCGGGTATTCCACCCGTCGCCGAGCCTGTGATATAAAAATTATTCGTCGTGCCGTCCCTAATACTCAGGTTGCCGAACCCAACGCCATTTGAATCCACACCGATCAGTCGAAGCTGGAGAAGTTTCCGCCGGAATGCGTTCAATTCGGCGAGACCGTTGAACGGAGTAATCTCCGCGCCCGCATGTTCGCTGGTGAACTTTATGTATTCACTCACGGTGCGTGCTCGGGAAAAAGCGCGCGGATGCTTTTCTCGTTTGCTTCGCATACGCCTCGCTCGGTAATCAATCCGGTCACCAGGCGTCTAGGCGTAACGTCGAACCCGTAGTTTGCGGCCGGACTTCCTTCCGGCGTAACGCGCACTTCCACCTGTCGCCCATCAAGCCACCCGTCCGCGTGCTTTATTTCTTCCGCGCCGCGCTGTTCGATCGGGATCTCTTTCAATCCGTCCCGGATCTTCCAGTCAACCGAAGACGAAGGCAGCGCCACATAGAAAGGAACATTATTATCCCTGGCCGCCAGCGCCTTGAGATAGGTCCCAATCTTGTTCGCAACATCTCCCGTGTGAGTCGTGCGATCTGTTCCGACAATCACCAGATCCACTTCGCCATGTTGCATCAAATGCCCTGCGGCGCTGTCCGCGATCACCGTATGCGGCACGCCGTGTTCGCCCAGTTCCCAGGCAGTGAGCTTCGAACCCTGATTCCTCGGTCTTGTCTCAGCAACCCATACGTGAACCGGCAACCCGCTATCGTGCGCGGCATAGATTGGCGCCGTAGCCGAACCGTAATCAACAAACGCAAGCCATCCCGCGTTGCAATGCGTTAGCACGTTCACGGGCTTCCCCACTTTCTTTCGAGCAATTTTTTGAATGAGATCCAGCCCGTGCTGCCCTATCATCCGGCAGTGCTCCTCATCTTCCTGAGCAATCAGTCGGGCTGTGCGCAGAGCCAGGGCGACCTTATCTTCCGCAGTTTTCCCATCCACGATCTTCTTTAGCTGCCGCTCGACGGCCCAGGAAAGATTCACCGCCGTCGGCCTGGTTGCCTTGAGTCGCGCCGCAGCACTGACCAGGTGCTGATCGAATCCCGCGACTGTGGGACGCGCCGCCGCCTCAATTGTCGCCAGATACATCGCGTAGCCTGCGCTCGCACCGATCAACCCGGCTCCGCGAACATGCATGTCGCGGATCGCCGTCACCATCTGTTCGACCGTACTGACGTCTTCGATCACGAAACGGTTAGGCAAAAATCGTTGATCGATCAGTTGTACGACGCATTGATCCTCCTTCTTAAGCCAGATCGTTCGAAAATGTTGGCCGCGTACCTTCACACCATGTGATTATGATTTCTCCACCTAACTCTCAATTCAGCAATCGCTCAATGTCCTAAAGATCAATTCCCATCGCGATGGCGCCAGGGATCTCTTCCCAGCCGCAGCGCTTCCAAAATTCACGGCCGCGAGCGTTATCGTCAGCCACCATGATAATAACGCGCTCGAGACCAGCGCGGCGTAAACCCTCCAGGCATTCATGCAGCAGACGCTTACCGAGTCCGCGTCCCCGATAAGCAGGATCAACCGCCAAATGATAGATGTGTCCGCGGCGTCCATCGTGACCGCATAACGCGACGCCAACAGTCGCCGATCCATCGATCGCTACTCTGCTTAGCCCCGGGTTGCGTGCGAGAAATTGGGCGACGCTTTCCCTGTCATCACCCTCGCCGATCTCAAGACCTTCGACTCGCTGCCAGATCTGAAGCGCCGCGTCGTAATCGTTGATGGAAAATTCTCGGGTATCGATGGTGTCACTCATCTTTTCGCTGGCGCAAATCTTGGCTGCCTGTGAAGATTAAGCGCGTATGAAAAGCTACACCAAGATTCTCTTTTCGGTTCTCGCGGCGGTGATTTGCGCGACTGCGTTTGCGGCAGACCAGCCCGCATGTAAGAAGAGCGGCAAGAATTGCCCGATGAATAACGGTAAGGCATGCAATTGCGGCAAGAGCTGCGATTGTTAGTCAAAAGCATTGCCGTTTGGCTGTACCCAATCGCTGATCCCGGCCGGCAGGCATGCGGTCCGTTTACACAACCGGCGTCATCGCTGCCGGCTATAACAACAAAACGATTTGTGTTGTCCCGTCGGGTTCCGCCGCGATTTTCACTGCCGAATCACCAATTCTCCTAGCCAGAACCGCTCTCGTTTTGGCCATTTTTTGGGAACCGCGAGGCTGTCTGCATTCGATTCTATATAATAGAGGGAGGCGTATTCTATGGCGCCGAGGAAATCCTTGGCAGGAGTTTCATCCCTCGCAAAACAACAAACAGGAAAGGGAAACTACATGAAAAAGCTTCTCTTAATTGCATTGGTGGTAAGTGGATTCGCTTTCGTTCCCGTACAGCGTTCTGACGCGCAAGTTTCAGTCGGGATTGGGGGAGTCGGAATTGGATTTGGTTATCCGCGGTACCGATATAGTTATTACGGCTATCCGGGTTACGGATACGGGTACTATCCATATGGATACTACCGATCATATCCGTACTATGGTTATTACGGCTCCTCGTACGGGCATCGGGTTTACCGCCACCACCGTCATCATTACTACCGGCATCGGTACTAAGCTGACGTTAGGCGTTAAACCCAGTATCAAATCCACTGAGTTGGCTCGGAAGCGATTCCGAGCCAGCTTTTTTAAGCAGTGATCTCGCAGGATTTCAGCGCGCCGATCGTCGGCAGCAAAAACGCCAAGCAGTAAAAGAATGACGCGGATTTGAATTTAGCTTTCAACTCTTCCGGTCGCTGATCCAAGCGAATTCAAAACTTAAATGTTCTTCATTCAACGTTGGGCGTTGGGCGTTTGCTTCGAATCCTTCTCAAACGCTTCCTTGTTCACAACGTATGGCATCTTGGTCGGGTCGCCGCCGTAGTTGCCTTCCAGCACGTCGATCAGTGCCTGGGCAGTGCGCCCAGCCATGCCTTTGTCGGGGTCGACCGAGAGCCGCGTGATCTGCGCGCCACTGGCGAAGTGATGGAACAGACGGGTGCGATCGGCGATTTCGGGATCGAGCAACGGCGAATCCGGCGGCAGCGGCTCTTTCTCAAAGACGTCGAGCGCCGCCCCGGCGATGACTTTGTCTTTCAACGCCTTCGCGAGGGCCTTCTCGTCCACAACTGGGCCGCGTGAGCTATTCATTAGGTACGCCGTCGTCTTCATCAGCTTGAGCGTCTTCTCGTTTATAAGGTGGTACGTCGGCTTGTCGGTTTCGCCCTTGCGCAACAGCGGCACGTGGATGGTCACGTAGTCGGCGCCGCGCATCGCCTCCTCGAACTCCACGTATTTGATCCAGGTCTTCTCCTTTTGGATCCCCTTGGCGTGGCGCAGATCCATCAGCTCTTGGATGGAGGCGATGTAACTGTCATTATGATACGCCGGGTCGTAACACAGCATGTTCATGTCGAAACCGGAGCACTTCTTGATCATCGCCAGGCCGATGCGTCCGGTGCCGATGATGGCAATGGTCTTACCCGTGACCTCGTCACCAAGGAAGGGCAGGAATGGATGCCACGACGGCCACTTCTGGTCACGCACCAGCCGCTCACTCTGCCACATCTTGCGCGCCAACATTCCGAGCATGAGAAAAGCGAACTCGGCGGTCGCTTCTGTGAGAACGTCGGCGGTGTTGGTGAATGGGATCTTGTACTTGTTAGCGTCGGCGCGGTTGATGTTGTCGAAGCCCACGGCAATCTGCGCCACGACCTTGAGCGAACCTTTGCCTGCTTCGAAGATTTCGGCGTCGATGGGATCGCGGAGCGTGGTGATCAAGGCGTCGATGCCGCTCTTCACTTTCTCGATAATAAGAGTCTTCGGCGGTGCCTCCGGTCCCTGGAAGACTTCGAGCTCGTAACCGCGCTCGCGGAGACGGTTCTCGGCAGGATCGCCGATACGGGATGTAGCAAAAATTCGGAAGCGTTTCTTTTCGGTCATGGTTGCAGGAAATGGAACCGCGAATATAAACGCGACTCACGTTGTTTGAAAAGCAGAGCTGTGTCGCGCTTTCAGCGCTTGGGCTTTTGGGTTTTATGAATTCTGGGGCTATGCCCTAGGCGTGAGATGAGTGCTGGGCCTTTGGCGCTGAGCACATGCGCTGCGTTTTGATCTCTTGAGCGCCAATGGCGCTCTCTCAATGCGAACCTGGGGCATCGCCCCAGGAATGGATCGCCGCATAAAGCACAGCGCTGAAGGCGCGCTTCATCCAGCGGATCGTTCTCAATCCCAGACATAACGTTCGTCGAAATTAACGCCGTGCTTGCACAGCAACTCGCGGTATTCCTCTTGAAACGTGCGGGTGCGATGGTGCTCTTCTTGCGCCTCGATGTATTGCAGCACGGCATCGAGCTGACTCGGGCTCACCGAAAATGCGCCATACTACGCTGCCAGAAAAAGCCGCGATACTGAGCGTCAAGCGCTTTGATCCATTTTGAGGATGCTTTCTTTATCTGTTCGAGGAGCTGAGCCTGGGAAACAGTTCGCGGCAGCGTCGTCACAATGTGAACGTGATCAGCAACGCCACCGACACGCACCTTATCGTCACCAAGGTCGCGGCAGATTGCCGCCAGGTAAGCATGGATGCGCGGGCCGCACGTCTGAAACGAGCCAGGGCTCGCGATTCTTAGTGCTAAAGATGATGTGAAGAATGACTTTACTAAGTGATTGGGGCATGGCGCCAATAATGGACCGAACTGATGCCGAAAGTGAATCGCGCTTTCAGCGCTGGCCCCTTTTGGGTTCTACGAATCCTGGGGCGCCGCCCCAGGCTTGAGATGAATGCCGCGCCGTTCGCGCTGTTGCCCTACAGGTTCTTCTTCGCCCAGGCGGCGACGCGATCAAGTGCCTTCTCGATGTTCTCGATCGAGTTGGCCACGCTGAAGCGCAAATAGCCCTCGCCGAAGTCGCCGAAGGCCGTTCCAGATAGCGCGGCGACGCCGGCGTCGTCGAGCAGCGCGTCTGCCAGTTTCTTCGATGGCCATCCGGTTTGCTTGATGTTGGGGAAAACGTAGAACGCGCCCTTGGGCAAGCGGCAGGAGAAACCTTTGATCTCGTTGAGCTCGGCGACCATCACATCACGCCGTTTCTTAAACTCGGCGCACATCGCCTCGACCGCGGCCTGCGGCCCGCGGAGCGCCTCGATGCCGGCGACCTGCGTGAAGGTGGCGGTGCAGGAGTTGGAGTTGGTCATCAGGCGGGCAACATGCGTCGCGAGGTCGGCCCGCATTACGCCATAGCCCATACGCCAGCCGGTCATGGCGTAGGTCTTGGAGAAGCCGTCGAGCAGGATGCAGCGCTCCTTCATGCCGTCCAGCGACATGATGGAATGGTGCTCACCCTCGAAGATGAGGCGGCTGTAGATCTCGTCGCTCAGCACCATAATGTTGCGATCGCCGATCGCGCGAGCGATGTCCTCGAGGTCCTTCTTCGTTAGCACGCCGCCTGTGGGGTTCTGCGGCGAATTCAGGATGATGAGCTTTGTGCGGTCGTTAATAAGCCCGCCGAGTTCGTCGACGTCGATCCGGAAATCCATCTCCTCGCGCAACTGAATCGGCACGGCTTTCCCGCCCATGTAGTTGATCATTGATTCGTAAATCGGAAATCCGGGATTGGGGTAAATGACCTCATCCCCTTCTTCGACCAGCGCGAGGATGGTGAAGAAGATGATGGGCTTACCGCCGGGGACAACAACCACTTCTTCGGGTGTTGCGTTTACCCGGCGCGTCTCACTTACGTACTGAGCGATGGTCTCGCGCAGCTGCGGCAAGCCGGCCGAAGGCCCGTAGTGGGTGAATCCCTTGTGCAGCGCGTCGGTAGCCGCCTTGATGATGTTGCCCGGCGTATCGAAATCGGGCTCCCCGATCTCGAGATGGACGATGTCGCGGCCCGTTGCTTCCAGCGCTCGCGCCTTCACCAGTACTTCGAAGGCGGTCTCGGTGCCGAGACGCGCCATGCGCTTGGCGAGGCGGAGTTCGTGGGCCTTAGTCATGACGGCGAAAGCAGCATTATAGCGCGGCGAGGCAACTTGTCTTTATCAGACGCACACTGATGGGGCAAAGCCGAACCGGTGCTGGCTGCATCGTGAGTCGCAGTTGCAGTTTCAAGGTATCTGTTGAATGATTTGTTCGTGACCAAGATGGAACAAGTGGAGTGCGAGTTGAGTAAGCTTTCGCAGACAGAACTACGACAAATTCGCGAATGGTTGGACGACGTGATCGAAGACGAACTGGAATTCACGCCTGAGTTCGAACACTCCATTCAACGATCGGAACGCGACGTGGCCGGTGGACAAAGTGCCCGTGTGCGTGAGCCTGAAGGCTCGTGAGTGCGGCGACGCAGGTTTATTAAGCGAGTTTCGATACTGTTTTTCCTAGATTGCCACCTGCTCTTCGCGCGCGCGTTGAAGCGAAAATTGATGACATTGGTTCGCAACCCGGGTCGTTCCCGCATCATCGCTTGAAAGAATCAGATCGTTTCCGCGCTCGCATCGGCGACTGTCGAATCATTTACACTTTCGATTTAGAGCAGAATAAGATTCATCTACTCGCAATCGGGCATCGCCGGGAAATCTATCGCGGAATCTACGGGTTACCTCTGTCCTCCGATCGCGGACATCTGATCGCTGGCGTTCGATCTATCATAAGCGGCTTACGCGCGTCGCATGCGGCTCCACTCAGTTTTCTGCTGCCTCTTGCTTGTAAATCACCATGCCGCGGGCTTGGTAATTGGCCAGCGCACGGGGATGATCAAGTGTGCAGGTATGCACCCAAACGCGAGCGATTGAAGGCGACATCCGCCACGCTTCTTCGATTGCGCTGGTGAGTAATGCGCCTCCAAATCCGCGACCGATAAACTCCGGTAACAAACCGAAATAAGCGATCTCGCCACCGCCTTCATCATCGCGACGCAGTTCGTAATAACCCGCGAGCCGATCGTCGTAATACGCGCCAAAAGTCCGTAACTCTGGTGCGAGACCGTATTCCTTCCATTGCTCGTCGGTCCACACGCGTTTGTCGTCCCACGACCACATTTCCCCGACCGCAAAATAGAGATCCCGATTGAACTGCCAGTCCCGTTCTTTCTTCTGCCGGATTTGAAACCGTCCATCTGCGCACCGCTTTGGGCGAAGCTGATCCGGCGAATGCATCTCGAGATAAGTTGTGATGATCGGCGTCACGGCTAGCTGATAAAGAAATACGTCAACTGCTCCGCTTCGCAGCGCAATTAAACCGCATCGATTGCTTCGAGAAAACAGACGGTCGGCACTGCCGCCGCGTCGCTAGGGATTAGCCGCGGTGCGCCTCCGCCAATTTGCTCGATGAAAAATAAGAACGATCAGCCAGAGAAAGAACGCGAACGCCCCGGCTGGCAGCGTGACGAGCATCAACCAGCCCATGACGCCGAGAGTATAAAGAAGCTGGCCGTAATCTTTTCCGTTGATCACGCAGGGGTGCACCGAGCCTTCATCCACGCGGCAGTTGTATGTGTTAGCAATTAAACCACACGCCGCCACAGACCCCACCGGCGCAAACGCGACGAGAATGATGAGGACGAGAACGATCCAATAAAAAATCCAGGGGAAGCGTCTCTGAACGGGTAAAGGTGGCGGGTTCACGGCAGCCAGCTCAGATCTTAGCCACAGATGGACACAGATCGAACACAGATACAAGGCTTCAGTAGCCAGTCGTCTCGGTGCGAATCTGTGTTAATCCGTGGCCAACAAAGTTTCATCGAGCTGGTCACTGCCGGTGATGCGTCTTCTTGAACCCGTCCGTGTAACCGTTTTCGAAGGCGAAGTCCCAACTCTGCTGTTCACCGGACCCCTGCTGCTTGAAATACTTCTGGGCCATCCTGTTCAAGTCAGCATCCGTCGGCAACTTTGCCCCAGCCGGTGCTTGCTCTCCCACTTTCTCCCCGATAGCATAAGCGGCTCGCTCCTCTGGTGTTCTGCCGTGAGCCGCGCGATGAGTATAGAACGCCGTCACGCCACACACGACGAACGCCGCCACCGCCATCATCACAAAAAAACGCACGGGCTTGAATTCTCTGGCCATGAGTCGTCCTAGACAATCACGTGCGATTCTTGTTGGCAACATTGAATCGTAAAGCAAGCGCTCTGTAGGGAATTCTCTCAAACGGAAGACAGTCTGGAAGGTTGTCTTCCATTGTTCTTTGATTTTTTGGGCAGCATGCCCTTTGGATACAACCTCATTTCCACTGTTTCGGATTGTAACAGGTCTGTTACTAGCTTGTGCTTGGAAGAGACAACGTCTCGCATTATGAAGCTTCGGCGGGAAACGAAAGGACATTTATGCAAATCACCAGCTCAAAACTTTGTCGATTGGCCACTTACCGCGGCGCGATCGGTGCCACGGCAATAATACTGACCTTCTTGGTGACAGGGCAGATGGCCCAAGCAGCCGACGGAGACATTGATCGGACATTTGGGACCGGCAGCCTTCCAACATTAAACAACAGCGGCAAAGTGCTGACCGATTTTAATCACAGCACCGATATCGCTAACGCAATCGCGGTCCAGGCTGATGGCAAATTGGTTGTCGTCGGGACCACCTATATTAATAATGATTATACAGGCGAAGATTTCGCCGTCGCCCGCTACAATGCGAATGGCACACTCGACAAAACCTTCGGCGTCGGCGGCAAAGTGCAAACAGATTTTCCCGGCCTGGCCGCGGTGGCTTCATCGGTGGTGATCCAAACTGACGGCAAAATCGTGGTGGCAGGCGGCGCCTTTCCACTCTTTACCTTTCTTGGCGATTTCAAAGTGGTTCGGTACAACCCGGATGGATCGCTCGATAGCTCCTTTGGCAACGGCGGCATCGTGACGACGACTTTCCCCGGACAAGGTAGCTACGCCTTCGCCGTGGCTTTGCAGCCTGACGGCAAGATTATCGCTGCGGGAACCGACTTCGTTAATTTCTCCAGTGACGATAGTTCTAATACTGACTTCGCACTTGAGCGTTATAATCCGGATGGAACGCCCGACACGACCTTCAGCGGCGACGGCCAGGTCACAACCGATTTTGACGGCTTCAACGACGACGCCTTTTCCATTCTCGTGCAGCCGGACGGTAAGCTTGTCGCCGTTGGCTCCGCGAAAAATCCGGTGAATTTCTATGACTTTGCCGCGGCACGCTATCTGAGTAATGGCACGATCGACACGACTTTCGGTGTCGCCGGAAAAGTGCGCACCGACTTCGGCGATCACAACTTCGATCAAGCGCGCTCGTCCGCTCTTCAATCCGACGGCAAGATCGTTGCTGCTGGATTCGCGATCTCCCAAAACGGCTTGGTCCAGAATTTCGCGGTCGCGCGATATAGCTCCAACGGCGTCCTCGACACCAGCTTCAGTACCGACGGGATGACGCAAATCGATTTCGGCAGCTGCTGCCAGAGTGCCAACAAAGTCCTCCTGCAACGCGACGGCAAAATTATCACCGTCGGTTATGCGAACACGGAATCATCTGATTCCGACTTCTTGCTGGCGCGTTTGAATCCGAGCGGCTCACTCGATACCACTTTCGGTGTCGCCGGCAAAGTGCGTACCTCGTTTGGCGATCTGAATGGCGGAGCCAATGGAGCCGCTTTTCAGGGCGATGGGAAGATTGTTGCGGTCGGATTTCAGGCCACATTTACCGATCGGTGGGCTGAGTTTGCCTTGGCGCGTTATCTAATAGCAGGTGAACGATCACGCCCTGATCGTGGTGCGATATGGCTATCGCCTAACGATTCGCCGTAGCCGCGGCTGTGTCAGCCGCAATTCCTCGAATCGAGCGGGGCGAAGGCGTCAAGAGATCGAGATTGAAGCTTGTCGAACTTCGAGAGTTCAAGGCCAAATATCAAAGCTAGATCCGGCCCAAGATCCGACCCCATTTTCCTGATCCCTGGATCGCTTTACTCGTGTCTGGACGGTTGATCTAATTCCGGCGAGGCTCGGATGCAATCGGAATCATGGTAGAGAAAACCGAATTAATTCTGATTTGTCTCGTTGCGGTCGCTCTGCTGGCGATCGTAGCCCGGAAAATTCGAATCCCATATCCCATTCTGCTGACTGTCGGCGGTGTGGTCCTCGCTCTGGTCCCCGGCCTTCCTGTGATTCATCTCGAACCGCAACTGGTCTTTAATCTGTTTCTTCCGCCGCTGCTCTATCCCGCGGCCGTCTACACCTCTTGGAGAGATTTCCGAGTGAACCTTCGCTCAATTCTTCCCCTGGCAATCGTTTTGGTCCTTTTAACGATGACAGCGACTGCCTACCTGTTCCACGCCCTGGTCGGATTACCTTTGGCGGTGGGCTTTGTGTTCGGCGCCATCATCTCGCCGCCCGACGCGGTGGCAGCGCTGGCGGTTACTCAAACTTTGCGGGTGCCCCGCAAGATCATTGTCATCCTCGAAGGAGAAAGTCTGATAAACGACGCCACTTCTTTTATCTCATTCCGTTTCGCAGTGGTCGCCGTGATGACCGGCGCCTTTTCGCTGGGACAAGCGAGCTTGCAGTTTCTTTTTGTCGCCGCGGGCGGCATCGCTGTTGGTCTCGCCGTGGGCTGGCTGGCAACGCAATTGCAAAAGCGTTTGGACGATCCGCCAGTTCAAACAATGTTCTCGCTCCTTACTCCGTACGTTGCCTACTTCAGCGGTGAAAGGCTGCATGTCTCCGGAATCCTCGCAGTCGTAATTGCCGGCATTTATTACGGGTGGCGCGCCCCACGTATCTTGAGCGGGCGCATGCGACTGCAAGCGCTGCCTGTTTGGGAAATGGTCACGTTCATTCTCAACGGAGTGCTTTTCATGCTCATCGGGCTTCAATTGCCGCAGGTGATCCACGCGCTCGCTCCGGGTACGACGACTCGCGTGGCCCAACTGGCGATAGTGTTTGTTGCAGTGATCGTGCTGGTTCGTTTTGTCTGGATGTTCGGGGCCACCTATTTGCCACGCCTGCTGAGCCGAACGTTCGGCCGTAAAAACCGCGCTCCTTGGCAACAGACTGCGTTGATCGCATGGACCGGGATGCGCGGGGCGGATTCGCTTGCCGGCGCGCTAGCAATCCCGTTTGTCCTGTATAATGGCGAACCATTCCCCGGACGCGACCTCATCCTCTTGCTGACGTTCTGCGTCATTTTCGCAACGCTCGTTCTGCAAGGACTTACTCTTACGCCCCTGGTCCGTTGGCTGAAAGTTGTAGACGATCGCGTTACGGAAAAAGAAGAGAGACTGGCGCGCTTGAAAGCCAACGAAGCAGCCTTGGCTCGTCTCCAAACAATCGAATCGTCGAATCGAGCAAAGCCCAAGATCATTGAACGCCTTCGCTCAGAATACGAAGACCGTATCCGGCAACTTCGCAGTGAAGCCCCGGATAAAGAAACAGTCCGCAGATTGTTCTCGGAAGACTTTGAAGAATTGGCCCGCGAAGTGTTACAAACAGAACGCGACACCGTGATCGAACTGCGCAACGAAGAGGCCATCAACGACCAGGCCTTGCGCCGAATCCAACGTGATATTGATCTGGCCGAAGCCCGGCTTCAGCGGCCAGCGCGAAAATCGAGGTGAGCAATAGGAAGATGGGCCCCTACTTTCACTTTTTCCATCTCCACGCTCCGTATGCTTAAGTGAGTCATGACCGAACCAATCGGAGAAAGTTTGAAACAAATGCAATCTTCTCGGCTCTGCTGTCCTGTCGTTGAGTTGCGGCAATACACGCTGCACCCTGGGAAACGTGATATTTTGATCGAGCTCTTTGACCGAGAATTTATCGAAATCGCAGGAGGCGGTTGGAATAAAGGTCGTCCGTCACCCACCGCCCGATCGCTATTGCGCGGCTGATTTAGCAACGCGGCAAGAAGATGAAACAATCCAAGACTAACAAGTCTGCCGAACCCGAAGGGCGGACGGATTTCGACTTCCTCATTGGCAGCTGGAAAATCCAGCACCGCCGACTGAAGGAGCGGCTTAAAGCGTGCACAGAATGGGAAGAATTCGAAGGCACCGGCGAGGTGCGGCACATCCTCGGCGGGCTTGGCAACATGGACGAACTCACGATGGATCGCGCCTCAGGCCGTATTCAGGCAGTGACCGTGCGTCTCTACAATCCTGTGACGCGTGAGTGGAGCATTTATTGGGTGGCCGACAATAGTCCCGGAAGGCTGGACGTGCCAATGGTAGGCAAGTTCGACGGTCCGAAAGGCGAGTTTTTCTCGCAGGAACTGTTCGAAGGCAGGCATATTTTTAATCGGTTCATCTGGACTGTGAACGAGCCAAATAGCTGCCGCTGGGAACAGGCATTTTCCTCCGACGGCGGGAAGACTTGGGAAACCAACTGGACCATGAAGTTCACCCGGCAGAGGTAAACGCCAGCTCTTTGGCGATTCAATCACGCTCGCGTCACCGGGAACCCGGTTGCCGCGCGATAGGCGTGGCACTTGCTCCATTCGCTATCGTCTTACAGAAACCATCCCGCAGTGAACCCGAACGCCGGTCCGCAGTAGCATCGATATAGAGGTGTCACTCCGGCTGTCCGAGGATTCCGTGCGTTTGGGCCCACTCCCAAAGCGACTTGAACTCTGGCGGTGGCGTCCTCTTCCTGGCCGTGAAGTGTTGCCGATGCTCCATCAGCATTTTCGCAAACGTCATTCCGTCAGCAGCGGCACGGTTCGGATCGGCGCCGCGCTCGAGTAAGGTCAGCGCATCCGCATAGGCGAGGTTGTCGTCGAGTCCCATTTTCGTGCGGTAAAGCAGCAACGTATAACCGGCAGAATCCGACGCAGTCTCGGGCATCGCGGAATTAACATTGGCGCCGCGGTCGAGGAGCAGCTCAAATCGCGATCTCGCCTGATTTGGGTAGTAACCCAGATACCAATTCATGAGGATGATCGGCTCGCCGAACTCGTTACGAGCGTTCGGATCGCCACCGGCCTCAAGCATGTAGCGCAGGAGAAGAGCAGACCCATGCACAGCGTTCGCCAGGGCAAAGGAATTCCGATGACCGTTCGTGTAGTTTGGATCCACGCCGAGCGAAAGCAACGTTTTGACCGCTTCGACTAATTCCGGGCGCTGCCAGCTTTGCGTCACAGCAAAATAGAGCAGCGTCGTGCCGTCGCGTCCGGGCGCCTGCAAATCCGGAAGCGCCTTCGCCGCTGCGCGGATCGCCTCCTGATCGTTTTTTACGATGGCGTGGGCGACGGCAAACAGCGCCGGTTGATTGCCGAAGTCCCATTTCCCGGAGCGCTGTTCCGCCTGCAATCGGCGGCGATGTTCCTCGCCCTTTTCCATTGACATATAAAAGGCGACGAAGAGCAAGACCACGCCGCCAACCGCAAGCGCCAAGCAACTTAGGCTGATTATAACGATCTTCTTGGTCATGTCGCGACCTCAGGTCGGACGAACTTTCTGCGCTGCAGGATGGGGTACCTGAGATTGGTTTCGGAAGCGTTATTTCGCCGCCTTCTTTTTCTTGGCGAGCGCGAGGCGCTCAGTCTTTTTCCGGCGTCTTGCGCGTTTCTTAGCGTTGTCTCTGCCTTGGCTGTGTCCCATAAGTCCTGAACACTCACCCTTCTATCGCGCCGTAGCAACTGGTCGGCCGACTTGTCACGCCGACTCGTCCCGTCGTAGTTTTAACGAAGACCGGGAGCAAACTCGTAGGCAGATTCTGTGGCGGTTCCAAGTTGTTTTGTTGCGTCCCGAATCCGTGGTTCAGAATCCGGTCTCGGAAATTCCGCTCTCTGAATGTCGAATGTTTAGACGTACGCGTCTCATCTTCCCGACAACTTCGCTGATAACCGCTACCAATAACTAGCAGCTCTAGCCGCTGAACGTTTAGATGCTACCTAATTTCCCATTCCTTCTAGAGAGCCACGGACCTGCATTGTCCAGACGAGTTGTTGGTACGCCGGATGAAGAGCATATTGGCAAAGTCTATGAAGGATTCCGTCGTCAGAGGGCGCCTACTGCAACTTCTCTATGAACGTCGACGCGAAGGTTCCATTCCGTTCGGCCACGGTGAGCAGGCGGTCCCGCCGCCAGAAGGTATAAATCGCCGTGACTGGCTTCGCGCCGTTGCCCAGCTTTCAGAGTACCGCCTCATCGACTGGACTCCTCTTGAAGATCAGAGCGGAATGGGCCTGCTGTCCGGCTTTGCTAAGATAAACGACTTCGGAGTCAAAGTGCTCGAAGCTGGTGTCGCGTCCCCGATCTCGATCTCTATCGATGAGAGCCGACGAACCACCGTTCCACAGCAGCGGCAAGCGCCGATTGCAGCGAGCACTCCGCAGCAGCAGCAGGCGATTACGAAGGCACTGGACAAAGTGATCACTGCGATCAATCAAGCCGATGTGTCGGAGCAGGAGAAAAATGAGGCAAAATCTTTGTTACGAAAACTGCTCGGTAGCAAAGCAGCGGCCAGCGTGTTAGGTCCTGGCGTGCAATCCCTCGTCGCGAAGTATTTCACGGGGTAGAGCAGAGATCAGGCGTCAAAGATTCGTTGGCTCCCTTCCGAATCGGAGATTTGCGCAGCAAGAAACGGTTAATCTTTCGGAAAATACGCCCAGAGCGTCCTCACCGACGACGTAAATTACAAAGTCTTCGGACAAGAAAAATAGAAAGCCTGCGGTATGAGAAAATTAATCCCGACTCTTATGCAAAGCGGACTGCTGGCCGTCTTGCTGCAGCGCCAGCGTTACAAAGTAATCCAGTTGGCCCAGCGTCGTGCACACCGCAAGCACACGTGTGCCGCCCTTTGGAATACCCTAACTTGGCCGTACCGCGCGCTCACGGCGCCAACCCTCGTCAGCGATTCTGCCGAGCCCTTTGTCGAAACCCTCCCGCGCCAAACTTGAATCTTACTAGGACAATAGCCATGTATCACGAAATCCACACCTACACCGAGCTCCAGCAACAGATTCACGACGATCTGCGAATCCAACATCCCGAATGGGTCGAATCCAATGACGAATGCCCCAGGTGCGATTCTTACGAGGCGCGCCTCACGGAACTGCTCGCCGCTTCGACGCGAACGGGATCCAACGGACCTATCGCTGCTACTCCTCGCGCACTCGAACAGGTAGTAAACTGAATCGACACCGCGGCGGTAATACTTCTGCCACGAAAACGAGAGGAATCGTTGCAGCGGCGACAGGGCATGCTCGCAAGCCGCTTACGAGGCACGAAATCACCCGCGCGACAGTAGCGAGCGCAAGCCGGTTGGCAGGGCCAACCGGGCGCCCCGCAGCGTCATGTTTCTTTCGACCGCTTCATGCTTGGCGTGCTGAAGCAAATCGTGTGGCGGATCGAACGTAATTTTTCTAGTCATTTTACCCGGCGACAAGGATCGTGGCCCGGCTTACAATGGTTGCGAGCGAGCGCATAGCGAACTGAGGGACGAGCGGAGTCCGTATTAAAGTCCCGTAACGAAAAATGCACCCAACTGCCAAACAAAGCAGCGCGATTTATTTCAAGCGACATAAACGCTCTAAATGTCGAGCTGCGCTTTTCGGGCAGCTTCGCGCTTCACCGGCAAATCAGACTCGCGATGTTAAGCAGCAGACGCTCGGCAATGGATACATCGCGCAAGGGCTTCAATCGGGACAACTGCCGCTGAGAGGGTTCGGGTTTTAGGATGCGCGCAGTGATGCGACACGCGACTAGACGTACCGGTTTGAAAGGCGTAATGAGCAAACGTGGCGCACCGCGATCCTCTGACCAGGAAGTCATGCGACATCTTTCGCGCTCGCAGATTTTCAAAGATTACGAACGGGCTTTCAGCGAAGCCATGGGTTTGCCGCTTAATATCCGAGGACACGATTCCTGGTCGCCGGCACACCATGGAAAAGAGGATCGCGACTCACTCGCGTCAATCCTGGCTCGTTTCAACAAGGCTCGCGCCGCGTGCTTAAGGGCCCAGACCGACGCATCTCGAGAACCGGACTCGACAACACGCACCGTTACCTGGTTTGCGGGACTCTCCGAAAGTGCAGTGCCGGTGTACGTAGGGGACCACATTCTTGGTTTTCTCGAGACTGGCGAAGTGATGCTCAAGAACCCAACAAAGAAACACTTCGCGACCATTACCCAGCAGCTCCGCGCGTGGGGCTACAAGACGGATTGGAAGCAGCTTGAGCGGGCTTATTTTCGGACGTGCGTTTTATCGCCGGACCGGTATCGCGCGATGTTACGGCTGCTGAGTATTTTTGCGCAACACCTTTCGATCTTATCGAATCAACTGGTCGTACGGCGCGAAAAGGACGAGTCCGCGAACATCGCGCGAGCGCGGCAATTCATCGAGAAGCATCAGGCGGAGCCGCTGTCGCTCGGTCGGGTAGCCCACGCAGCTAATATTAGCAGGCATTACTTTTGCAAGATGTTCAAGCAAGCGACCGGGATAAATTTCATCGACTACCTCTCGAGAGTTCGAGTGGAGAAATCGAAGACGCTTTTGCTCAATCCAAACTCGCGAATTAGCGAAGCTGCTTTCGCATGCGGATTTCAATCCATGACGAACTTCAATCGCGCTTTTAAGCGAATCGTCGGTCGCTCTCCCACGCAATTTCGCAAATCGCTTCCGAAGCTGCGACGCTCTTAGCTTTTGAGGGATTCGTTGATTACTAGTGGTGGAGTAGCGGTATCGAACACCCGATTGTCGCGCTCTCAGGCGCGGGATTTCAAAGGTTCCAAGCGTTTTCTCCATCTTTTCTTCTGTGCAATCGCTTCAATATTTATCGTTCCTACCAGCAATTTTTCGCGGGTTACTACATGAACTTCGCCGATCTTTGCGTTGAGCATCATTTGCTCCGCCTCCGCAATCGTTTGGTCTTCGAAGCAATAGGCATTGTTCTTTTCAATGTGTGCTTCTACCGGTTCTGTCTTGGGGTCGTGTCCCAAACCACCAACGTTCCGGTTCATTTTGTTCTTCGACAGGGTACCCAATAATTCGCCGCGGTGATCGATTACAGGTGACAAATCGATTGCCCGCGCCTGCATTTCGTCTAAAGCCGCCTTTACAGAAACCTGATTAGAAATGCTTTTCGCAGGCTTGATGATGTCCTTGACTGTGCGGGCTTTAGAAATTCGCGCGCCCGAGGTGGTTAGCTTTTATCTGTTCCATAGGCTTAGAGGGCCGACGTCGGTTTAACGAGACTCGACGCAGCTTTACACTGTGGCGAACGCACGGAACCTTCCGCACGCTCACCGTCAGTGTTAGCGCATTATTTCACTTTGACTTCGATGGCTTTTGATCTTGCTATCGGTGTCGTCGGGAGGTGCACTTTCAGCACTCCGTCGCGGAAATCCGCCGTCACTTTCGTGCTGTCGGCATCTTGAGGCAGCGTGAAGCTGCGTCGGAAATTGCCAAAGGATCGCTCGGTGCGATGGAATTTTCTGTTCTGATCTTCCTTCTCGCTTTTGCGTTCTCCGGAAACACAGAGGATGCCATCTTCGACTGTTACTCTCACGTCATCCTTCTTCATTTCAGGCAGGTCAGCTTTGAGGAGATACCCGCGATCATCCTCACTGATATCAACCTCCGGTGACCAATCTGCGACCGTCAGGCTGTGGATCTCTCCACTGCCCATTCTGTTCGGAAATCCGCCCAGGAAACGATTGAAGCGATTTTGCGTCGCTTCTTCCATCTCTCTAAGCTGATTCCATGTTATTAATGTATTCATATATATTTACCTTTCTGGATTGAGTTAAAGCCATCTCGGTGCATCGCGCTCACCGCTTATTGTCAGAGTCGACCCGAATCTTGTGCACGTTGAGGAACGGGCGCGGCGGAAGGGGAAGGCGCGGCGATTTCGACGGGATTGGGAAGTATTCCAGAGCCGATCGTAATTTCCGAGCAGAACGGCGATGCCTATCCAACCCGAGAATCGAATGAGCAGGCCACCATTGATATGTCAATCTCGACGATGGCGCGCGCAAGAATATCAACATGACCTATTTCATCACAGATAACTTTGAAGACAGACGGTCACGCGCAGCGGGTTCTGCTGCTGCTGCGGTCCGAGCTGCGCTTAGGTAGAGCTATCGAAAAGGAGCATCAAACGTGAGCCAAGTTTTTATTCGTGAAAACCGTGGTCACACGCCGGGAAGCCGCCGCGAAATTTAAGTTGATGGCGCACTGCTATTGCCGTCGGGACGACCTTTTCTTTATCCAGAGCGGGCTTTATATAGATTCTGTCTCCGGGCAAGCCCGGGACACCACCGTGCAAGTCTGGACAATTGGAGAACGATTTAGGATTGGAAGTGAGTTCCGTCAAACATGCTGCGCGGCTAATAATTTTCGAGATCATGATCTGGATTGAGTTAAAGCCATCCCGATGCATTGCACTCACCGCTTATTGTCAGAGTCGACCCTAATCTTGTGCACGTTGACGAACAGGCGCGGTGGAAGGTAAACGCGGCGACTTCATCAGATCGCGAAGTGATTCCAGAGGCCGAATATTTTAACTGTCGGAGATGTCCGGCAATCCTTCGAGATCAAGGTTCAGTGTGAACCAACCGAGCCGACCGAAGGACCAACTGATTTACCGCGAATGAGAACGCTGTAGCCAGCCGAGATTACACGGCGCGCTGGTTCGCCAGTTTCCGGATCATTGCGAAGCGGGTCGTCGTGGACGCTTTGCTTAACCTCGAAGGTACGGACCGGTTTGGCGGAGTCGGTGGTTTCGTAAATGTAAGTCGGCATTATGACAATATACTCGTAAACGGACTAGGCGCATCCCTTTTCGGGAAAATGTCTTCAATTGATTCGTTCATTCCCGCTCACTCACCGCCTGCCTCGGCGGCTGGACCCACCCGGCGGCTGCCCAGCACGCCGTGTTCCTCGCCGACGAATAGCATTAGGCAACAGGCGTTTGATCTCGCAAGCGTCGATCTGCATTACCGCCGAAAGCGACCGGATGCGATAAACACCCGGGCCTGTTTTCCCGATAACTTTCGCTGATAACGGCTAACCAATAACTAACAGTTCTAGCCGCCGAATGCAGTTTCTAACTAGCCCTCGGCATAATCAGGGCGTGAACTTATAGATGGATCCGTCGTCGTTATCGCCTCCATGAACGGTGGCGCCGTAAAAGTTTCCGAACCGATCGACGACCATCCCATTATAGGCAAACGCGCCATCTGGAGGACCCTGGAAGAGATGAACTACAGTCTCGGCCCACTGGCCGCCCCCAACGGGACTTAGCTGAAAGATGGTGCCACTGCCCAAACCACCCTCACTCGTAGTCCCATAAAGATTGCCAGCCCCGTCAAAAACAAGATTGCTGATAGGGCTATTCCCGTCGGTTCCGCCTTGGAAGCTATAGAGTACGTTCTCGTTCCATTCGCCGATAGGCCGACGAGACAGCTTGTAAACAGCGCCAATATTATTAGCCCCGCCGTAATAAGTGGTTCCGTAGATATTACCCGAAGCATCGAAGAGCAGCGCGCCATAGGGAAAACTCCCGTCCGGTTGGCCCCTGAAGGAATAAATCGTCTTGAAATCCCACTCTCCAACTTCCCTCGGCGTGAGTTCGAAAACAACTCCGCTTCCATAAGTGCCACCGACGGTAGCCGCGCCATAGAGGTGGCCATGGCGCAGAATCATTCTTCCAGCCGAGCCTGTGGCTCCGTCCGCGCCGCCCGTAAAAGCGTGAATGACCTTGAGGCTCCAAGCTCCATTTTGTGCCTGATGGATTTTGTAAATGGTGCCTAAGCCGTACGCGCCACCGGTCGGCGCCATTCCATAGACGTTGCCGCTCCGATCCACTGTCAGCCTTGCCCCGGGGCCAAAGCCATCGTCTCCGCCGGTGAAAGCATGAATTACTGTCTGGGTCCAGGTTCCCCCGGAGTTCGTTAGCTTATAAGCCACGCCGCAGCCACCTTCACAGCTACCTGACCCGCCCGTAACCGCCGTGCCGTATAAGTTACCTTCGCGGTCGAGTGTGACTCCTTTGTACGGCTCGCCTCCATCGGCGCCACCCGTGAAGCTATAGAGAACAGTGTGCACCCAGCCATTAGCCGTCGGGCTAAGCTGAAAAACTGTGCCACCTCTAAACTCCCCGCCAAGCACCGTCGTGCCATAAATATTACCAGCGCTGTCCGTCTCCAAATCAGTGTCGGCGTATTCGCCCTCATCCTCTTCAAAGCTAAAGATAACGTTCGTCGTCGCTGCGGTGGCCGTGGCCATCGAGATGGCAAAAACTGCAGT
>Ga0307278_10000201_pt1 | contig 30585 bp, 23 predicted proteins | sample ER_DNA_117_FD_194482 | JGI IMG/M metagenome (GOLD analysis project Ga0307278, IMG submission 194482) | Bulk soil microbial communities from the East River watershed near Crested Butte, Colorado, United States - ER_DNA_117 | ecosystem: Environmental > Terrestrial > Soil > Floodplain | place...
CTGCATCTGCGATGCACGGCTGCCCGCGTGGCGCGGGCGGGAGGGTTGGGCTGGTGGCGCTGCCGGTGAAGGCGCTGAAGGCGGGCCAGGAGGCCTACTGGCTGGACCAGATCGCCCGCAACCGCGAAGAGTACTTCTCCGGCCGCGGCGAGTCACCAGGCCAGTTCGTCGGCAGCGCCGCCCAAGCCAGCGGCCTGGAGGGCGTCGCGTCAGCCGAGCAGGTGCGGGCGATGTTCCAGGGCCTGGACCCGGCCACCGGGGAGGTCCGCTGTGCGCCGCTGTGGCGGGCCGACCCACGCTCCAAGCTGGCCGCGGGGCCGCTGCTGGAGACCCTCAAGGCCCATGCCGCCGAGCAGGGCGTGACGGACCTGGAGGACCTCGCGCGGTCGAAGGCGCTCAAGGGCGACGTGCGCTCGATCGAGGCGGCCTGCCGGCTGGGCGGCTCCAGGCGGGTGAAGGTCGAGACGGTCGAGCGACTGTGCCGCAAGGTCCTCGGCCTGGACCCGAGGTCGCTGTACGGGGAGGGGTTCGACCGGGCCTGGCAGCACCGCGGCAAGCGAGTGGACGAGCGGGTGCGGGCGTTCGACCACTGCTTCTCCAGCCCCAAGAGCGTGTCGCTGCTGGCCGCCGGCGGCGGCGAGCAGATCCGCCGGCAGCTGGCCGAGGCAAGGGCCGAGGCTCTTGAGGTCGGCATCGCCTACCTGGAACGCCACGGGATCGGGGTCCGCCGCGACCACAACGGCACCGAACGCCACCAGGTCACGGGTGGGCTGCTGGCGGTGGCGTTCGAGCACCGCCTCAGCCGCGCCGGCGACCCCAACACCCACACCCACGTGCTGGTGCAGAACACCGCCCAAGGCCCCGACGGCCGCTGGACGGCGCTGGACTCCGATCGGCTGTACGCCCACCTGATGGCCGCTGACCACCTGTATCTGGCCGCTGAGCGGGCGGCGCTCACCGAGCGGCTTGGGGTCCGCTGGGGGCCAGTGGATGAGCGCTCGGGGGCGGCCGAGATCGTCGGCCTGGACAATCGGGCGTTGATCGAGCGGTTCAGCAAGCGCTCCGAGGAGATCGACCATTGGCTTGCCGAGCAGGGCCTGAGCGGCATCAAGGCGTCCAGCGCCGCGGCGGTGGCGACCCGGGCGCCCAAGGACCACGGCGAGTCCGAGCAGAGCATCTACCAGCGCTGGACGCGTGAACTCGCTGAGCAGGGGGTGGGCGAGCGGCAGCTCGCCGAGGTCTGCCGCGGTGAGCGCGGCCGACCAGCGACCCGGACGGAGCTGGACGCGGCGCTCACCGCGCTGGCCGGCCCGGTCGGGCTGACCGAGCAGGCGTCCACGTTCACCCGCGCCGATGTGGTGGACGCGCTCGCCAAGCGCCTCCCGGTCGCGTGGTCTGCTACCGAGGCGCTCACCCAGGCCGAGGAGGCCGCCGACCGGTTCCTTGAGGAGCGGGCGGTGCGGGTCGCCCATGATCGGCGGCTTGGGGTCGAGCGGTTCTCCACGCCGGAGCTGCTGACCCTCGAACGGCGCCTCGTGGACGGTGCTGTGGACCGCGCTGACCAGGGCTGTGCCGTGGTGCGCCCGGAGCTGGTCCGCCAGGTCCTGGACCGCCACACCACCGCCGGGGAGGACCAGGCGGCGATGGTCCGCGATCTGGCCCAGGGCGGCGCCGGGGTGGCCGTCGTCGTCGGCCGTGCCGGCTCCGGCAAGACCTGGGCGCTGGGCCTGACCCGGGAGGCGTTCGAGCTGGCCGGCTACCAGGTCCACGGGTGCGCCCCGACCGGGATCGCCACCGTCGGCCTGGCCGACGAGGGCTTTGCGGACGCGCGGACGGTCGACCGGCTGCTGCTCGACCTGCAGCACCGCAGGGTCGAGCTGGACGAGCGGACGGTGCTGATGGTGGACGAGGCCGCCATGGTCGCCACCCGCAAACTCGCCCCCCTGCTCAGCCATGCGGAGCGGGCCGGCGCCAAGGTGGTGCTGGTCGGCGACGACCGGCAGTTTGCCTCCATCCAGGCCGGCGGCGGCTTCCGCGCCCTGCGCCTGCGCCTGGGCGCCAGCGAGCTGACCGTCAACCGCCGGCAAGTCGAGGCGTGGGAGCAGCGCGCGATTGACGATGTGCGCGCGGGCCACCTCGAGCAGGCGATCGCCGCCTACGCCGAGCATGACCGCATCCGCGCCTATGAGGCCAGCGACGACCGCGACCGCGCCTTGGTCGGCGACTGGTGGCAGGCACACCAGGCCGGGGAGCAGCCGGTGATCTACGCCCACCGCCGCGCCCAGGTCGACCAACTCAACAGCGTCTGCCAGCGGCTGCGCGCTGACCACGGCCAGCTCGGACATGGGCGCCTCGCGGTCGGCGACCGGACGTTCGCGGTCGGGGACGTGGTGGTGCTGGGCGCCAACGCCAAGGACCGCCTAGGCGTGGTCAATGGCACCACCGCGGTCATCCTGGAGCTGGACGTACCCGGCCGGGCCATGACCGTCCGCACCCTCGAAGACCAGCCGCCACGGACGGTCAGGCTGCCCCGCTGGTACCTGGACACGGCTGTCCGCCCTGGGCAGTCGCGCCGGGTGGATCTCGCCTATGCCCGGACCGACATGCGCTCCCAAGGCCGCACCGAGCGGCGGGCGCTGCTGGCCTTGGACGGCGCCGAGGACATGCAAGGCGGGTATGTGCAGCTCACCCGCAGCAAGGAGCGGACCGACCTGTACCTGACCGTCGGGCCCGAGCCCCTCGGCCCCGACGAGGAACGGCCGCATCCGGCCAGGGAGGCGCGGGCGCCGGAGGAGCTGCTGGCGCGGGTTCTGACCCGAGACGGCAGCAAGACGCTTGCCAGCGACACCCCGGATCTGCCGGATGTGCGGCGGTGGTCGACCGCCGAGCTGCGCGGCGAGCGCGATCGGCTCGCGGCGCTGCGGGCCGCGTGTCCACCGGACCGCTCGCGGGAGCTGCGGCTGGCCGCCCAGCGCGCGACCGAGGCTGAGCAGGTCCGCCAGCAGGCCCGCACCGACCAGCAGGCCGCCGCCGAGCAGGTGACGGCGCTGGCGGGGAGCTGGCGGCACCGCGGCGAGCGTGCGGCGGCCCAGGATCGGCTGGTGCTGGCCGAGCACGCGCTGCGGACCACGACCGGGCAGGCCGACCAGGCCGCCGAGCGGCTGGGGGTGCTGCGGCGCGCGCAGCAGCGGCACCTGGGCTGGATGGAAGCCCACGACGCCGACCTGCGGGTCCAGGAGCGCGCGCTGGCCCGGGAGCTTGGCTGGCGCGGCAGGGTCGACCAGCGGGCGCTGGTGCTGGACCCGCCGGGCTGGCTGCTGGCCGAACTCGGCCCCGTGCCCAGCGACCCCCGGGAGCGGGCGGTGTGGCGCGTGGCCGCCGCGGAGCTGGACGCCTATCGGCGCGCCTACGGCCTGGACCGCCTACCGCCGGCGAAGCATGTGGGGGGCCGGGTGGCCCGGGACGGGCGGGCGGCTACACCAGCCACGGTCCCGACCGCTGCGCGGGACGGCGGGGCGCGCAGGTCGCCGGAGCGCCGCAGCCGCAGCGAGCGTGCCCGCCAGCCGTTCCAGGCGCGACGCGAACCGGTGGCCGCCGAGGAACGCCACCGGGTCGATGCGGGCCGGCTGCTGGGCGCCGAGCCCCGCCGTGACACTCCCGGCCGCCGGCGCGACTGGCAGACCGTCCGCGCGGCGCTGGAGCGGCTGGCCGACCACCACCGCCGCGGCCGTGACGACCGGCACCGCCCGCTTGAGCGTGTTGGCCGAGTGCGTGGCCGCGACCTCGGCCGCCAGGAACGCGACGGCCGCTAAATGCGCTGGCAGAAGGGAGCAGCAGATGCGCCAGCACCAAGACCCCGACGACTTCCACCACGAGGACCTGGACAACGAGGACCTGAACGACGAGCTTGGCCGCCCGGTCTACCAGGGCACCGGGCTGACCGTACGGGAGCTGAACGCCGAGGAGCTCCAGCGGTTCCTGGACACCCACGCCGGCCAGCCCGCTCAGCTCCTGGGCAGCGGCTGGACCGCCCTGGACCCACCAGGAGATCCCCCCGGGGTTCCCCGGACCCCTCCGGCCGCGGCGCTGCCAGTGGTGCCGGCCGAGGTCACCGGCAGCCACGGCAGCCCCGGCCGCTCCGCCCTGGTCGAGTACCGCCGGCGGCGCGCGCTCGAGCTGGCCGCCTGGACCCGCAGCCTGGTCTGGCGGGCGCCGCTGGTCGCCGCCGCCGGCGCAGTCGGCGACGTGCTCGCCGCTCGGGTCGGCCTCCCGCGAGCCGGGCTGGTCGGCCTGGCGGTGGCGGCGCTGGTCGGCTGGCGGCTGCGGTTCCGGCCCTCCGAGCAGGCCCGCACCTGGCAGCGCGGCGCCGCCGGGGAGCGCCATACCGCCCGCCTCCTGGGCCGGCTCACCAGCGACGGCTACGTGGTCTTCCACGACCTGGTCGTGCCCGGGAATACCAGGGCGAACGTCGACCACCTGGTCATCGGCCCCACCGGCGTGTTCGTGATCGACTCCAAGCAGTGGACCGGCAGCGTCCGCCAGGGCGCCGACGGGCTGGTCTGGCACAACCACTACCGCCTTGACCGCACCCTGGAGACGGTCCGCTGGGAGGCCGAGACGGTCGGCCGGCTGCTCGGCACCCGCACCGCCGCCCTGCTGTGCGTCCACGGCGCCCACGTCCAAGGCGGCGGCGTGGACGCCCAGGGCGTGGCGATCGTGCCCGCCCATCTGCTCCGCAGCGCGCTCGGCTATGACCGGGTGCTGTCGGACGCCGACGTCGACCTGCTCGCCACCACCGCCTGGACCAGCCTCCGCCCGGCCGCCTGACCATACCCAGTCGCCAGCGCCACGGGACAGCGGCGCGCGGGATGGCCAACGGTCGCACGGCGACGTTGACCGCTTACAGCCTGAGGCTGCTAACGCCAACTGCTGCCAGACCGAGGAGCGCAGCAGCCGTGTCTGGTCGGTGGTGTTGACTGTGCCCGGCACGCCCTGCAGCCGTGCACGTGCCGGGGGGCCAATCCGAGAGGAGCAGGTCATGAACATCACGTTTCCGGGGGAGTCAACGGACTACCGGGCGGCGCGCGACCGGCTGCTTGAGCAGGAGATCGAGCTGCGCCGCGCCACCGAGGCGGTGGCTGCCGCCAGGCGCCAACTCCCACCGGGCGGGGTCGTCCCCCAGGACTACGTGTTCCAGCGGGAAGGTGCGGACGGCGCCCCGACCGACGTGCGGCTGTCCGGCCTGTTTGCGCCTGGCAAGGACGCGCTGGTGATCTACAACTTCATGTTCCCCCGCGACCCCGACGATGACCGGCCGGGACCCCAAGCCGGCCAGACGGCACTGCTGCCGCTGGCGGAGGGCCCCTGCCCCTCCTGCACCGCGTTCCTGGACCAGCTCGACGGCGCGGCCGAGCACGCCAGCCAGCGCATCAACCTGGCGGTGGTCGCGAAGTCCCCGCTGCCGCGCATCATCACCTTCGCCAAGGAGCGCCGCTGGCGGCGGCTGCGGCTGTTGTCCTCGGCCAACAACCCCTACAACCGCGAGTACCACGGCGAGACCGCCGAGGGATCGCAGCGGCCGATGCTGAACGTTTTCCACCGTGACAGCGAGGCCATCCGCCACGTCTGGGGCTCCGAGCTCTTCTACGCGCCGACCGACCCCGGACAAGACCCCCGCCACGTGGGCACGCTTGAGCCGCTCTGGAACCTGTTCGACCTCACCCCCGAAGGACGACCAACCGACTGGGATGAGCAGCTGAGCTACCCAGACAGCCAGTAGCAACCCCTATCTCGATCCTCCGAGTCCACATGCCTGACGAGGCAGGTGGAACAGGGGTGATCATGCGCCGTCGCAACGGGCGGCCGACAAGCTGGACGCCGCGCTGGACGGGCGCCCGGTCGAGGTCGACGGCGACCTCGCCCCGCTGATCGAGACGCATTCCCTGGTTTGCGTCCTCGGTTGGGGTCTAGATAGACCAGTGACGACACCCACGGAGATGGGAGCAGGGATGGCATCGGTGGCGGAGTCGGTCCACGAGGATGCCCTGCGGAGATTGACCGGCCCGATCGGGTATCGGCAGGGGGTTGACCTGGCCGTCAGCGGCTGTGTCCAGCTGGTCAGTTTCGGGCCTGTGCGGGTCACGGCACGGGTCGAGGATCTGGTGTTGCAGCATGTGGAGCTTCGCGCGACCGGGAACGGGCTCAGCTGGTCCTGTACGTGCCGCGAAGGGGGGAACCGGGCGCCTTGCAAGCACAGCGTGGCCGTCGCCGTGGAGACTCGGCAACGCTCCCGGTCCCGGCGAAGGTGAGCAGGTGACCGACAGCACCGTCTCCGCCGCACGTGCTCATCGTCGTGGTCGACGAACAACCGGTCCATTCCAGGCGCCGGCACGCCTGCGGAGTCCGGATCCACGAAAGGACGCGCGGTGGCAGCCAAGCGCCGAGGCAAGGCCACGATCGAGAGTCCCAGCTACCTGCGGACTGCCGAGGTGGCCGACATCCTGCATGTGTCGCCCATGACCGTGTCTCGCTGGGCCAAGGAAGGCAAGCTGCCGTTCATGAAGACGCTCGGCGGTCACCTTCGTTACCCGGAGGCGGAGATCCGCGAGCTGGCCAACCAGCTCCGCGAGGAGCCAACGGCCTGAACGGCCTGGTTCCTCCCGTCGGGGAGCGGCGGTAACGCTGGCGGCGCGTCATCGCTTTTGCCTGAGTGGGGTGGGCGTCTCAGGTAGCTGCCGCACCCAACGACCTGTCCCTTGGCTGCCGACTGCCGTCCGTAATGCTCCTGAGACGGAAGGCGGCGACACTGGCACCCTGATCCACGACGCTGGGAGGGTGCGTACCGGACGTGGGTGGCATGCGGCGAGAACCATGGCGGTGACGTCAGGTCTCAGACCGGCATGGCCGCGGTGGTGGCCGGCCGGGCTGGCGTGGGCGCTGTGGGTGCTGGCCATGCTCGGGCTGGCCACGGTTCCCTGGTTCGACCACCTGCTGCGCCAGGCCGGCCGCCCCGACCTGGTCCAGTCGAACGCCGACGCCGTCGCCTTCGTGCTGGCGATCATGAGCGCGGCGACGGTCGGCACGGTGCTGGCCAGCCGCCGTCCCCGCCACCCGGTTGGCTGGCTGCTGCTCACCCTTGGGCTGTCCCTTTCGGCCACCGCGCTGGCCGCCGGGTATGCGGCCTACGGGCTCCTGGCCCGGCCTGGGGCGCTGCCCGCCGCCCGCTACGCAGCTCTGTACGACGACGCCAGCTTCATCGTCTGGCCGGCCTGCATCGGCTTCGTCCTCCTACTCACACCCACCGGGTCGCTGCCATCGCGCCGCTGGACGTGGTGGGCCCGGATCGCGGCTGCTGCGCCGATACTTGCCCTGCTGGCCGCGGCGTTCAGGTCGGCGCCGTTGGACCCGCCCTACCAGTCGTTCGTAAGCCCGCTCGCCGTCCGCGCCCTCGCCGGCCCGCTGCTGCTCGCCGGCTTTGTCGCCATCGTCGTCACGCAGCTCGCCATCCCGGCCGCGGCCGCCTCGGTGGTGGTCCGCTTCCGCCACGCCCGAGGTTTGGAACGTCAACAGCTGCGGTGGGTGGCGTTCGCGGCCGGCCTGTCCGCGGCTGCAGCGCTGGTGGTGGTGGTCGGCATGCTGACGGGAACCCCGGCGCTGTACATCTGGTCGGCCGCGGTCTACGTGGCGATCCTGCCGGTAGCGATCGGCGCGGCGATCCTGCGCTATCGGCTGTATGACCTGGACCGCATCATCAGCCGCGCCTTGGCCTACGGCCTGCTGACGGTGCTGCTGGGTGGTGGCTACGCCGGGGTGGTCCTGGGACTTGGCCAGCTGCTCGGCCGGGACTCCAGCTTGGCGGTGGCGGTGGCGACCCTGGCGGTGGCCGGAGTGTTCCAGCCGGCCCGCCGCCGCGTCCAGCAGGTGGTCGACCGGCGGTTCAACCGGCGCCGCTACGACGCCGCCCGCACGATCCAGGCGTTCAGCGCCCGCCTGCGCCAGCAGGTCGACCTGGACACCCTGAGCGCCGACCTGTTGGCAGTGGTCGACCAGACGATGCAGCCGACCCAGGCATCGCTGTGGCTGCGGCCACCGACCGAAGGCTCTAAGCCCCATCCGATCCGGTGGGATTACTAGCCTTAAGGTCAACGTCCTCGTCGGGCCGGGTAGCCTGATCCCGCAGCGTTCATCGTGAGGATGGCGGGAGGCGGGAGTGGACCAACTCGGCGCCAACGCACTCGGCGAGGTCCTGGAGCCTGGCCGGGTCGCTGACTGCTACCTCGGCCTGCTGCTGCCGCCACCTCCCGCCGGCGAACCCGAGGCCGGCACCGTCCTGATCGTTGGCCCCGGCACGCTGCTGCATCCTGGTGTCCCCAGCCGGCCGGCAGCCTGGTCTACGAGCTGCTCACCGGGCACCCCGAACGCGAGCCCGGTGAGCTGGTGTTTGTCGCCGACCTCACGGTGGAGCTGCGCGCCTGGCCCCAAGACACCTGAACGGCGGTCGGCGTGGACCCCGACCAGGTCGCCTAGGCAGTCATCGGCTGCTGGCAGGACGGCGAGGTCACCGGGCTGCAGGTCGACGATCTCGGTTTCGAGGAGGCCCGCTCGCTCACCCGCCCGGCGATGACCTACATCCGCGGCCAGCTCCGCGGCCGCCTAACCGCCCGGCTTGGCCGCGCCTACCAGCGTTGGCTGCATCCCACCAGCCGCCGCCGCCGCCCCGGCGACCGGTTCCTGTAGCCACCGCACCCGCCGGGTGGCACCGGAGGCGGCAGTGTGTCCGCGGGTGTCCGGAACCCGGACGGCCGCAGCGGAAGTGTCCGGCATAGTCCACGGCAAGTCCGCTCCTGTTCCCCGCGGGGCCGACGGGGTGGCCGTGCCGACCGGACACCGAACATGCTCACCTCGCTTGGCCGGGGCCGTGGCCTGCGGTGGCAGTGGTTTCGGGCGGGTGTCCGGCTGCGCGCCGGGTGAGTTGCCATGTCCGCGGTGGCTCCGTAGGGGACCACTCCGCGTCCGTGCTGGTGTCCGGCGGGCTGTAGGCGGCCGACCACCAGTCCAAGGGGTCCGACGGCCGCGGACACCAGCCACGGCCAACTGACACCAGGCTGACCCCCGTGTGCCGGACACCGGCCGTCCGGACGGCGGTCGTTCCGGAAGCAGCGGACGGTCAATCCGCTGACCGGTCCGACTCGTTACAACTTCCTCCACTCTTCCTCAAAGACCGGACCTGCGGGCGGCCTGCGGCTGCCCTCCGGCCCGGCAACGACCCGGTTACCGGGAACCGGCCGCACCTCCGCACTAGGCCGACGATGGCCGACACGTGCGAAGCCGGGACTTCCTCACCGGCCGGCTGGGCATGGTTCGGGCATGCTCCATGGACAACTCGACATAAACGGGGAATGGCTAATGCGGCAGTACGACGATCAGGGCAAGCCGCCGTCCACAACAGCGTAGGTCGAGTGCGCCGACTAGGCCATTGACCGGCTTGGTGGACCGGCACAGATTGGCCCGACGCGCGAACTGCACGAGCTTCGCGCCGGAAAGGGGGGGATCGCGGTGCGTTCTCCAAAGTGGTTTTCCATGACCATGTCCAGACGCGCGCGCCTTGTCGGGCTGCCATCGCTGCTGGCCTGCGCCATGCTTCTCGCCACGGCTGGCGCGAGCGCCGATACCACGCCGACCTGTTTCGGAGAGTCGGCGACGATCAGCGGCTCCGGTACGGTCGCTGGGACGCCGGGCAACGACGTGATCGTCGGGTCTCCTGGGTCTGACACCATCGACGGTGCCGGTGGAAACGACCTGGTCTGTGGGCTTGACGGGGACGACACGCTTGTGGGCGGTCCCGGAAATGACCGGGTGGACGGTGGTCCAGGCACCGACATCGTGGTCGGGGATCGATTCGCGAGCAAGGGCGACGTCACCGGCCCAGGGGGCAACGACGAACTCCTCGGCGGCTCCGGTGACCTGGAGTTCGTCGTCGGCGACAACTACACACTGTCAGGCAACGCGAGCGGCGCGGGCGGCAACGACACGCTCGACGGTGGACCCGGGTTGCGTGATCGCGTCACCGGAGACAACCGCTCCGAGAAGAACGGCGTGGCGAGCGGCAATGGCGGCGACGACCTCGTCGTCGACAGCTCCGGCGACTTCGATGTGCTGACGGGCGACAACGCCAGCTTCGGGTCTAAGCCGGCGGTCGGCAACGGTGGCGACGACGTCCTGCGCAACCTTGACAGCGGCAGCCTTATCTTGCATGGCGACAGCCGGAACGTGGGTGATGTAGGCGGCGCGGCTGGCGACGACCAGATGTTCGGCGGACCGGGCGACGACCGGATCGTCATCGGCGACTACGACAGCAACCGGGCCGCCACGAGTACGGCTGGTAGCGGTAATGACCTCATCGACACCGGCGCCGGGAGCGACGGGGGCTTGCTCGGCGGTATCTTCGCCGACAACGCGGTCGAGAGTCGCGCCGGCACGACAAGCGGCGGCGGCAACGACCAGATCGCGGCGGGCCCAGGCGACGAGACCATCAATGCCGGTCCGGGCGACGACGCCATGGATGGCGGCGCGGACACCGACACCTGCAACGGCGAGGCCGGCACGGACACCGCGGCCAACTGCGAGACCGTGACGGGCGTGCCGTAGCACATGGCGATCAGCTCAGCGCTCAAGGAGGGGGATCAACCGGCTGATGGTGGCTATGCCGCGCCTTAGCGGCCATCATGACCGAGCCCGGTGACACCCGAGGAGGAGGATGGTCGATGCACACGACGGCGAAGCGCGGGTCGCCAGTGGCCCGGGTCCGGCGGGCGGTCGTGCCGCTGCTGCTGGTTGGCCTGTTGACCGTAGTGGCCGCGCCGGCCGTCGCGGCCCCAGCAGCCGAGGTCATCGTGCTGCCCGGGGCCAGCTCGGCCGAGGGCATCGCCGCCGGCGGTGGCGCCACCTTCTACGCCGGCGACCTGTTCCGTGGTGACATCTTCCGCGGCGACCTCCAGCGCGGCACCGCCGAGTTGTTCATCGACGCCCCCGACGGCCGCATGGCCGTGGGCATGGCAGTGAATGTCGCGCACGACCTGCTGTTTGTGGCCGGTGGGTTCACCGGGCAGGCCTACATCTACGACACCCGCACCGGTGCCACCGTGGCCAGCTACCAGTTCGCCGCTCCAGAGACCGCGCTGGTCAACGACGTGGCCGTCACCAGGGACGGCGCCTGGTTCACCGACTCCTTCCACGCCCAGCTCTACTTCGTGCCGGTCAGCCGGGCCGGGATCCCGGCGCCAACGTTCCGGACGCTGGCGCTCAGCGGCCCGGCAGCCACCGTCATCGGGAACGGGGCGGTCAACCTCAACGGCATCCAGGCCACCCCCAACGGCAAGACCCTGATCGTGGCCCACTCGGCCAACGCCCAGCTGTACACGGTGGATCCGGCCACTGGGGCCAGCGCGACCATCGCTGGGGTGAGCGTGCCCAACGTTGATGGGATCATGTTGGAGGCGGGGCGGCTGTGGGCGGTGCAGAACTTCAGCAACCAGATCGCCAGGATCCGGCTGCGTCCGGACCTTGCCTCCGGGGTGGTGGAGGCGGTCATCACCAGCGACCTGTTTCAGATCCCGACCACCGCGGCGCGGTTTGGTAGCCGCCTGGCGGTGGTCAACGCCAAGTTCGACACCGGCATCCCGCCCAAGGCCGACCAGTTCGAGGTGATCGTGGTCGACCGGTGAGCGTGGGTCAGTCACGCCAACCGGCGGCCTGGATTGGCTATGCATCGGTCGCCGGGGTCCGTCGGCGGTCGAGGTAGCCGCCTCGGCGCCGGCCGTACGCCTTGGGTCGGAGCTGGCGCTCAAGCTGCATGAGGCTCCAGACCCTGGTGCCGTCGGCGCGGATGTAGGGCTCGACGTTGGCGGCCGCCTCGCGGATGGTAGCCAAGTCAAGGTCGAGCAGCTCCGCGCACTGCTCCAGCGGTGCCGCTAGCGGCCGGCCCAGGTCCGGGTCGTGCCAGGTCCCCACCACGACAGGTTAGCGAACAGGTGTTCGAGACGGAATCGGGAATCCTGCCTACCACGACCGGATGGACCGGACGGCTCATCCAGCGATCGGCCAGCTCATGCACCTCCAGGCTTGTCGGCGAAGCGACCAGGTCGGCGCGGAACCGTGCCTGGCCGCCGCAGCTCGTCGGGCTGGTGGCGTCATCGGGCGTCGGCAGCCGTCTCCCGCTCGGGCTGGGGTCGGCTGGTGAGTTTGACCCGGTCGGCCTGGTGACGCTCGCCGCGCGTGCCAGCTCTACCGCGGGATCCCCGCGACCCCGCCCCCGCCCGCGTCACCGTCGCCGAACAGAACGGCCGTGAGGTCACCGTCGACCTCGGCGGCTTCGGCGCCATCGGCATCACCGGCCCGGGCGCCGACAGCCTGACCCGCGCCTGCCTGGTCGGGCTGCTCGCCGGCGGCGGCCCGACCGCGGTGGAGGTGCTGCTGGTCGGCGACCGGCTCATCCCCAGCGCCGGCGGGTTCCCCGGGCTGCGCCGCGCCGCCGGCCTGCCCGGAGCGCTCAACGTGCTGGAAGCCGAACTGGTGCACCGCGCCCGCATGCTGGAGACCAACGACACCCCCGACTTCGCCACCCACCGGCGCGAGCATCCCGACGACCCCCTGCCCGCGCTGGTGCTGGTCGCCGACGGCGTCTCGCTGGAGCAGGCCGGGCGGCTGTCGGCGATCCTCGCCCAAGGCCCCCGCCTTGGGGTCGGTGCGCTGCTGCCCGGCGCCGCCGTCGACAGCGGCGCCCACCTCACCCTCGACGACGCCGGCCGGGTCCAGGCTGCCAGCCCGTGGGAGCTCAGCGACCAGCAGCTGGTCGGCGCCCGCGCCTGCGCCCTCACCGCCACTGAGGCGGCCGAGCTGCTTGGGGTGCTGGCCCGCTCAAGGACCGACGACGACCTCCCAGAACCCGGCCACCCCGACGCCGCCATGCAGATGGACCTGCCAGCCGTTGCGGCACCCACCGTGGAGCCCGACGCCGGCGGCGGTCAGCTGCCTGACGAGCCGACAGGGCTGCCCGCCGAGTACGGCAGGACCGACGCGCTCGTGACCGTGCGGCTGCTTGGCGCCTTCCAGATCACCACCCCCTCGGGGGAGATCCGCAGCGGGTTGCGGGCCAGCGCCCACGAGCTGCTGGCCTACTACCTGGTCCACCCCGACGGCGCCTCCCTGGAGCAGGCGGTGGAGGCGATGTGGCCCGACACCCAGCTCGGCCGCGAACGCGAACGGTTCTGGACCGCGCTCGGCAACCTCCGCACCGTGCTCCGCAAGGCCACCGGCGCCACCGAACTGAAGGCCATCGAACGGGACGGGGTGCGTTACCGGGTCGACCCGGCGGTGTTCACCGTCGATCTGTGGCGCTTCCAGGCAGCCCTGACGGCGGCCCGCCGCGCCCAGCTCGACCCCGCGGTCGCCGCCGCCCTCGCCCAGACCGGGGAGGCCTACGGCGGCGTGTTGCTGGATGGCGCTCCCTACGCCTGGGTCGAGGCGCCGCGGGAGGACCTGCGGCGGCGGGCAGTCGATTCCTTGGCTCGCCTGGCCCAGCTTCGCGAAGTTGCGGGCGACCTGGAGGGGGCGCTGGCGGCGCTGGAGCAGGCGGTGGACGCCGACCCGGTCGCCGAGGAGCTCTACCGCCGGGTCATGCGGCTGGAGGCGGCACTCGGCCGGCGCGACGCCGTCCAGCGCACCTACCGGCTGCTGGCCCGCCGGCTGGCCGACCTGGATGTGGATCCCGACCCGGAAACCGAGCAGCTGGTCGCGGACTTGCTGCGCCGGCCCGGCGCGTGACCAAGGGCCACGTCAGCTACGGACCGGTCCCGATCGTTGTCGCTTGTTGCCTGGTTGGATCCCCCGCGGTCAGCGGCGCGCGCTGGCTGTCCGGATGGCGCAGCAGACCGTCGTCCGCCGCCAGCGCGGGACGGTCTCGACAGGTGATCGCTCTGCGACCCGATCGTGACCTCAGCGGGGTTAGCGTACGTCAAGATTTCTGTGAGGAATGAGGCGAAGGCCAGTGACATTCACGCAGGGAGACACCTCTTTCCAGGTGGGGCTCATGACGGACTGGCTGCGAAAGCATGGGTGGACGATCGGGATCGCGGTGGCGATCAGCGGCGTGCTGGTCGTCGCAGGTCTGGCGCTCGGACCGTCCATCATCGCCGCCGGCGCCGTGCTGCTCGTGATCGCGGCCGTGGCGCTCATCGCGGGGAAAGAGAAGCAGCTCGTCACTGCCATCACAGCCGTCGCGGCGGTCGCGACCGTGGTGGGGTTGCTGCCCACCGTCGCCGAGTACAAGACGCTGTTGCCCAGCCGGTCGCCGGGGGCGGCCGCTCCCACCACCACCGCCGCTGCTGCCCTGCCGTATGGCTGCCAAGGCCCCGCCGGCCAGTCCATGGGAACCGCCGAGGTCGCCACCAGCGGCGGGAGCGGCGCCGACGGGTTCTCGTTCTCCGCAGGCCACTACGCCCTCCGCCTGGAACAGGGCCAGCTCTTTGTGGCCGCGGCCGGTCACATCCAGGGCGCGCCCCCGCCGGGTCGGCAGCTCTACCTGCTCGGGGCCGCCAAGACAACCACACATGACCAGTACGGCAAGCCGGGCACGGGCTGGTTCTTCCCCCAGCAGCGGCTGGCACAGGGCTGCTGGAAGCTCAACCAGCGCCGGATGGGCCACCCCGGAGCCTGTGGGTTGACCTACCGGTACTTCATCGCCTCGGTCCCCGACGGCGTCGCCGACGAGTTCGACCAGTACAAGGAAATCCACGACCGGGATCCGGCCAAGCAGAACAACGGCTTCACGCGGGGTCGTCTCGATCAGCGCCGCGTCCAGCTCCTGGGATCCTTCGACGTGCCAACCAAGGCACTGTGTTGAGCCGGCCCGTACGACAGAACCACAGGTGGTGGCACGTCGCCGCCCTGCTGGTTGCCGCGGCCATGCTATTGGCGCTGGTGGTCGCGGTGGCGCTGCGCGGCGGCAGCGACCACCAGTCGGGCGCGGCGGGCCCACCCTCGACCAGTGGGAGCATCGTCACCGTCACCTCGACGACCCGGCCCGCGCCGACGACGACGCAGCCCGCGCAGACGACGACCAAGCAGGCGCCACCGCCGAGCACGTCGCCGTCCGCTTCGACCACGAGCCGGCCCCCCGATGCCGCTCCGCCGCAGCCCTCGCCGCCCTCATCGCGACCACCGACGACCACCACCAGGCCGCGACCACCCGCGGTCGCCTGGGGACCGCCCGTTGCCGTCGAGGGCTTCGATGGCGACACCGTCGACACCGCCCGGTGGTGGATCTACGACAGCCCGAACGCCCGCCCGCCCCGGTCGCCCGCCGCCGTCAGCGTCCAGCGCGGCGTGCTGCGCCTGACCGGCGGGTTCGACGCGCAGGGCCGGGACCTCTCCGGCGGCATCGGCCACAAGCTCAACCAGCGCTTCGGCCGCTGGGAGATCCGCTTCCGGGCTGATCGGGGCGCCGGCTACTCGCCGGCGGTGTTGCTGTGGCCCCAGACCGAGAACTGGCCGACCGACGGCGAGATCGACCTGGTGGAGATCCCAGGGGGCAGACGGACCACCGGCTACTGCTTCCTCCACGCGCCAGACAACGATGTCGACGGCTGCCGGATGCGGGCCGACTTCACCCGCTGGCACACCGTGGCAGTGGACTGGCTGCCTGACCACGTCACGTTCTGGCTCGACGGCGTCCAACAGTGGACCGTGCGTGCGCCAGACCCGCACATCCCGACCACCTCGGCGATGCACCTGGCCCTCCAGAACGACCAGGGCTGCGACGGGTTCATCCAGTGCCGCACCGCCCAGACGCCCCCCCAGGTCGTCATGGAGGTGGACTGGGTACGGGTGTACCGAGCGCCTCGTTAATACTCCAGCCGCACTTGTCAGCTTGCGTGGAGTCCTTGGAGGACCCCGGCCAGCGCAGCAGCGGCCAGCTCACGGCTCGACCGGCACCCAGCGGTGGCCTTCGTCGTCGGTGCCGTGGTCGGCCGGGTGCGGGTCCCAGCGGCAGCAGATGTAGAAGGTGTAGAGGTCGCGCCGCTGCGCCGGGCACCTTGGTGGCGGCAGGTAGTTGCCGAGGGCGTGGCTGCGCTCCGTCGCGTCGCGGATTCGCTCGGCGACCTTCGTGGCGATCCGCTGCCACATGGCGCGTTCCGCTTCGCTCAGCTCCATCCAGTCAACGGCCGGATCGTCTTGGTGGGCGTCGCACCAGGCGTTGTAGGCGATCAGGCCGAGGAAGTACGCGCTCGGGATCGTGATTGGAGGCCCGTAGGTCGGCGCTCGCGGCCGATCATCACTCATGGCTGCCCCTTGGCGTTCGGCGACGGCGAGTGTAGAGGGTGCGTGCTGTCGCAGCGTCGCTGCGTTTTGCTGGCGACGACCAGCCGCCCGGCCGGCAAGCGTCGCGCGCCGCCTCCACCAAACCCGCGCCCGACGAGCCAGTACCGACGATCATTCCAAGTGCGGCTGGAGTATTAACCGGGCAAGGCTGCTGTGTGCTGGCAAGGTGCTCGGATGATCGCTCCTGATTGGAGCTGTAGGTCAGGCCGGTCAGAGACCACGGGGTGCTGAGGCAAGCAACGGCTCGTGCTCGCTGGCGGGCTTGACCGCAGCGACTGCTTCGGATGCGCCACCCACTACTGCTCGACCAGGCGTTGTTGCCGAAGCAGCACTCGACCGACCCGACGCGGTACGGCGCACCTATCGGCTGCTGGCCCGGCGGCTGGCCGACCTGGATGTCGATCCCGATGCGGAGACCGAGCAGCTGGTCGCCGAGCTGCTGCGTCGACCCGGCGCCTGAGCTAGGCGGTGCACCGCGGTCGCAGGGGTCTACCGCCCCTGGCCGAGTTCGTCGCGCCTGTGACGGGACGCCCCTGGCGGCCCTGCAGCGCGCGGCCATTACCCGGTTGACCTACCACTCCAACCGGAGATCGTGACCTTCCGCGGGAAGCCGCTGGCGAGGTGATCCCGATCCACCAAGGCTCCCACGATGCGGTGCGCGGTAGGCTCTGGGCATGGAACTCCCGCCTGATTACGGGTTCCGAGCACCCACCCCGGAGGACCTGGACGCCGTGGCCGAGGTCCTGGTCGCCAGCGACCTCCACGACGCGGGGCAGAGCGTCCTGGACGCGGACTTCCTGCACGACCAGTGGAGCCGGGTGGGCTTCGAGCTGGGCGCCGACGCCGGGGTCGTGGTCCACCGTGGGGACGCGATCGTGGCCTATGGGCAGGCCAGGCGCGAGGAACCGACCGTCGTGGCGTCCTGGGGGGTCGTGCACCCCGGGCACCGGGGACGCGGCATCGGCGCCTGGCTGTTGGCCCGGATCCAGCAGCGGGCCTCCGAGTTGCTGACCGGGGTCCCGTCCGCTCGGTTGCGGCACGCGGTCAACGCCGGCGACCGGGCCGCGGCGGCGATGCTGGCGGCCAGCGGCCTGCACCCGGTTCGGCACTTCTGGCACATGCAGCTCGATCTGGTCGCAGGGCTCCAGCCGGGCCCGACCCCGGCGGGGATCCGGATCAGCGGGATCGATCCCCGCGTCCATCTTCCGGCCGTCCACGCCGTCCTCGACCAGGCGTTCGCCGACCACTGGGGCCACCATCCGGAGCCGTTGGACCGCTGGGCCCAGGAGCAGACGGGCAGCCCGAGCTACGACCCGACGCTGTGGCTGCTGGCCACCGAGGCAGGGGAGCCGGTGGGCGCCCTCACCGCCAGCGTCGCGGGCGACCACGGCTGGGTGGACCAGGTCGGCGTGCTGGCGTCCTGGCGGGGGCGCGGGATCGGGGCGGCGCTGCTGCGTCGCTCGTTCGCCATGTTCGCGGGTCGCGGGCTCCGGCGGGTGTTGCTGAGCGTCGATGCCGAGAATCCGACCGGGGCGACCAGGCTGTATGAGCGGGTGGGGATGGGAGTGGTGAACCGGTGGGACGCATGGGAGCGCTCGTCGGGCGGCCCGCCGTAACTCCTACTACCGCAACCGAAGATCGTGACCTTGCTGGTCAGGGCGGCACGGAGCCGGCCAACCGACGGGGGCGGCCACCGTTGATGATTCGGTGGCATGTGGACAACCCACGATCACCCGGTGCCCGCGGGCCACAGCGTACCGCCTGCCAGGTGGCAGCCGGGGCTGGAGGAGCTGCTGGGTCGGGTCGCGGGCCGGTGTGGCCGGGTGGAGCCTCGACGGCGGGCCAGGCGTTCGTGCTCGGGCTGCTGGCTGACCTGCCACGGAAGTACTGCTGGACGATCGCCGAGCTGGTGGTCGTCCCCAGTTCGGTGGAGCTGCGTTGTTGGATTCCGCATGCTGCCCGATGCCAGGAGCACAGCATCGGAAGACGCGGCGACCCACCGGAGTTCCGCCGCAAGGTCCTGGACCTCGCCGAGGCCGGACGGCCGATCGCCGAGGTCGCCGAGGCGTTGGGGATCAAGCGCCCAGTCGATCTCCACCTGGCGGCGCCAGGACCGCATCGACAAGGGCCTGCTCCCAGCCCTGAGCAGCCACGAGCACCAGGAACTGGTGGCGGCGCGGCGTCGGATCGTCCAGTTGGAGACCGAGCTGGCGGTCACGCGCCGCGCCGCCGAGCTGCTGAAGCAGGTGGCGGCGGCCCCTTTCGACGGTTCGCGGCCATCCAGGTGATGGCTGCCCAAGGGTTCCCGGTGCAGGTCTGTTGCCAGGTGCTGGCGGTCTCCCAGTCCGGCTCCGACGCCTGGCGCAGCCGGCCGCCATCGGTGCGGGCGATCCGGCATGCCTGGCTCGCCGACGTGATCCGCCAGGTCATGCCGCCTCCCGGCAGACCTATGGAGCCGGCGGGTCCACGCCGAACTCACCCTCGGCCGGCGGTCAATCAGGCGAAGGGTGCCTGCCGGTGTCACGGTGGGGGTTCGCCGGCTTGGCCGGGGGGCGGGGGCGGCTGGCCGAGCAGTTGGTCGAGCTTGGTCTGGATGTCGAGCAGGGTGGCGACGATCCAGTCCTGCGACGGCCGCACCTGGTTGCTGGTCGCGTCGGGGTGCACCCCGCCGAAGCCCCCCCGAAGCTGGTCACGCACGCGGGCGTCCACATCGGCGGTGTTGGCGGCTGGGCCGTGCAGCTCATCCAGTTGTTTGGCCCAGCCACGAATGGCACCGCTGGGATCACCGGTCAGCCCCTGGCTCATGATCACGTCGACCGCGCGCCGGACCGCGGCCTCAAACGACTCCCGACCGTTACCGCTGAAGCCCTCGAAGGTGCCCAAGTCGTTGCTCTCCTCTCGTCGAAGGAATGCGGGCAGGAGGATCTGCTCCCACTGCCGCACCCGCACTGGCCGCCCCGGGCAGGTCTTGCCCGCCACCGGCGTCCACGGCGACGGCGCACCCCACATCGAATGGTGGCCCAGGCCACCACCGGCGGGGCTGGGACAGCGCCGACGCGGGATCGTCGGGTGCACCGCACGGAGCTTGGCGTGCAGCCACCGCAGGCTCGCCAGCTGCGCCCGCGACCACGGGAAGTGGTCGGGATCGCCGTTGTCCTCGGTCTCGATGCTGATCGCGAAGGCGTTGGCGTTACGGTTGGCGTCGGCGCGCCGGCCGGTGTCCATCAGCTGCCAGATGCGGCCGTCCTGCGACCCCGACGGCGCGCCCCGCACGATGAAATGGGACTCGATGCCGGTCCGGTCACGGAAGAAGTACCAGGCGCCCAACGCCGAACCGACAATCGAGTGGTCGATAATCGTGGTCGGCGTGATCGGCGGCTGGCGGTTCCACTCCGGGAGCAGCTTGTGGGCGCCGCCATGCGGCGACCCTCTGAAGCTGATGAGCGCCACTACACCAACTCCCCGGGATCCACCGGCGCATCGGGTGGCTCACGGTTTCCATGCAACGCCGCCACGGCCTCCTTCACCTCGGTCGGGACCTCAGCGATGCAGTCACCGGGCTCAGCCGCAACGTCTGCGGTCGGGTGGTCGGCGGGCAGCACCTGGCCCCGACGCTGCGTCGGCGCCGCCCCTCCCTCGTCCATGGTTGCTCCCTCCTCCCCATGGCATGGACATCGCGCTCACGCACGTCTTGGGGTTTCTGCACCCATAGGCACTCTGGCGCGACGTTGGCTTGGCCTCGGCCGCGCCGTCAGCGCCACAGCAGCACCCACAGGTGCCGACGGCCACGCGGTGGTAGCTCCACACGAACCCCCGACCTGGAGGCGGCCTGGCGCAACCGGGCGCCGACAGCCGGTCCCGCGCCACGCCGCCGACCAGCTCATGCCAGGCTGCTGCCGAACGCGTCGCCCTCCTCACGGGTGCCGAGCACCCCGCCGCTGCCTTGGAAGAACTGCTGGTTGCCGGCGCCGCTCAGCCTCCCGGCCGAGCCGTACAGGACGTTGACCGCGCCGGCGTCCAGCACCCCGATGACGTCCTCGAACGGGGCGCCGATGGCGAGGTCGGCGAAGCTGTCGTTGTCGTAGTCGCCGGTGGCCAGCGCCGCCCCGAAGAAGTCGCCCTCCTCGGCGACGCCGACCAGGCCGCTGTTGCCTTGGAAGAACTGCTGGTCACCGGTGGCGGTGAGCTTGGCCGCCGAGCCATACAGGACGTTGACGGCCCCGGCGTCCAGGGTGGCGCCGATGTCTTCGCTGACCGCCCCGACGGCCAGGTCAGCGAAGCCGTCGTTGTCGAAGTCGCCGGCGGCCAGGGCGATGCCGAAGGCGTCGCCGTTCTCGGCGACGCCGACCACTCCGCCGCCGCCTTGGAAGAACTGCTGGTCACCGGTGGCGGTGAGCTTGGCCGCCGAGCCGTACAGGACGTTGATCGCGCCGGCGTCAAAGACGCTGCCGACGTCTTCGAACGGGGCGCCGATCGCCAGGTCGGCGGAGCCGTCGTTGTCGAAGTCGCCGGTGCCGAGCGCCGCCCCGAAGAAGTCGCTGGCCTCGGCGACGCCGGCCACCCCACCGCCGCCTTGGAAGAACTGCTGGTCACCGGTGGCGGTGAGCCTGGCCGCCGAGCCGTACAGCACGTTGACCGCGCCGGCATCAACGACGCTGCCGACGTCCTCGAACGGGGCGCCGATCGCCAGGTCAGCGAAGCCGTCGTTGTTGAAGTCGCCGGCGGCCAGCACGAAGCCGAACTCGTCACCGATCTCGGCGGTGCCCACCACCCCGCCGCTGCCTTGGACGAACTGCTGGTTGCCGGTGGCAGTGAGCTTGGCCGCCGAGCCGTACAGGACGTTGACCGCGCCAGCCAGTGCGGCGCCACCAGGATCTTCAGCGGGCACCCCGATCGCGAGGTCGGCGAAGCCGTCGTTGTCGAAGTCGCCGGCGCCAACCGCGGAACCGAAGGTGTCCTCCGGTTCTGCGGTGCCGAGCACCCCGGTGGTGTCCTGGGAGAAGAACTGCCCGCCGGCGCCCGACAGCCCGGTGGTCGAGCCGTACAAGACGTTGACCGCTCCGGCGTTGGGGATGGCCTGGAGGTCCTCGCCGGGAACCCCGACGGCCAGGTCGACGAAGCCGTCGTTGTCGAAGTCGCCGGCGGCCAGCGCGGCGCCGAAGGAGTCGAACGGCTCAGCGACGTCGGTGACGCCACCGCCTCCTTGGAAGAAGAGTTGACTGCCGCTGCCCGACAGCCCCGTAGTCGAGCCGTACAAGACGTTGACGGCCCCGGCAAGCTCGGCGGCACCCACGCCCTCCCGAGGCACCCCGACCGCCAGGTCAGCGAAGCCGTCGTTGTTGAAGTCGGCTTCCACCGACGCAACCGCCGCCGCGGCCGGGGTGGCACCCCGGGCTGTGCGACGCTCCGGTTGCGACCCGGCAGCCCAAGCGGCGACCGGCCAGCACCCCAGAGCGGCCACCAGCATCACCACGAGCAGGACTCGACGCACTCCATCACCCCCGCCACCGCTGCCCCGGGTACCGGATCGATGGTCGATCGTACGAAAGCGCGAGACTGTACCCAACGGGAGGAAAAGTCCAGACCCATGCTCAGCAGCCGATGTCGTTGGTCCGCGGATCGTCGCTCCAGCGATGACCACGTGGGTTGCGGCAAACGTCGTAGCTACCGTGGACGTGCGGCTGCTGCATCTCCGCTGCCTGCCCTATCGACGCGGCGACCCTCAGGGCGGATGATCCGGCCGTTTCGGGCCCACGATCGGAGCGAACTGGAGGTCGGCGGAAAGGGGTCAACCATGCCGCGCCTCGCCCACGGAGCCGTTCCTACCCCAAAGCAGCTCCGCGCCGCGCAACGCGACCTCGCGACCAGCGCCACCGATGTCGAGCTTGGGTTCGCGGTGGCGGGACCGGCGGCGCTGCAGGACTTTGACTTCCTGTTCCTCCAGTTGCAGGACAACGCCGCCAACCTGCTGCCCCAGTCGGCCACCACCCCCGCCCGCCTGAAGGAGCTTGGCCGGACCATGGTCGACCCCGGCACAGCTACCGGCGACAGCGACATCCCGGCGATCTACACCTACTTCGGCCAGTTCGTCGACCACGACATCACCCTGGAATCCGGCTCGTTCACCACCACCAAGCTGCTGTCGGCAACCATGGTCCCGCTTGGGTTGGACAAGATCCGCAACGACCTGAAGAACCTACGCACCGCCACCCTCGAGCTCGACAGCCTGTACGGTCCGCTCGCCCCCCGCGGCTTCCCCAACCTCAACAAGCTGCTGCTGGGGCGGGTCACGCCGCTGCAGGGAACCGCCAAGCCGTCGCTGCGGCCAAGAGGAAAGGGCGACGACAACGATCTGCCACGGGAGCCGCGAAGCCCCGACATCACCCACGACCGGGCTGCACGGATCGGCGACCCCCGCAACGACGAGAACCTGATCATCGCGCAGCTGCACCTGGCATTCCTCAAGGCCCACAACCGGCTGGTCGACCAGGGCCGCACGTTCGCGCAGGCGCGGCGGCTGCTACGCCAGCACTATCAGCACATCGTGCTCCACGACTTCCTCAAGCGGGTCGCCGACCCCACGGTCCTGGACCGCATCCTGCAGCAAGGCAACCGCCTCTATGACGCGCTCGCCGAGCCGTTCTTTCTGCCGCTGGAGTTCACGGTGGCCGCCTTCCGGTTCGGCCACACCATGATCCGCGACAACTACGACTTCAACCTGAATTTCAACCGCAGCGGCGAGCCCGGCACCATCGCCGCAGACCTGGGATTGCTGTTCACGTTCACCGCGTTGAGCGGCGAGCTCGGCGACTTCGACACCCTGCCTGACAACTGGATCATCGAGTGGGAGCATTTCGTGGACACCGGCACGGGTGCGGCCAATAGGGCCCGCAAGTTCGACACCAAGCTGGCCGGCGGGCTGTTTCACCTGCAGACCCTGCAAGGGCAGGAGCAACGCCCCGCCGATGCTGCCCGGCTGGCGGTGCGGAACCTGCTGCGCGGTTACGGGTTGCGCATGCCCACCGGCCAGGCCGTCGCCAGACACCTGGGCCTGCCCGTCCTCACCGCCACGCAGCTCAAGACCGCGGCCGCCAGCACCACCCAGGCCAGCGTGCTCCAGAACACTGGATTCCTCACCCGCACGCCGCTGTGGTACTACCTGCTGGCCGAGGCCAAGCACCACGGCGGCCAGCGGCTGGGCCCGGTGGGCAGTACCATCGTCGCCGAGGTGCTGATCGGCCTGGTCCGACGCAGCGACGACTCCATCCTGCGCACCCCTGGCTGGACCCCCTCCCTACCCGCCGCCAACCCCGGCCGGTTCGAGCTGGCTGACCTGCTGCGGTTCGCCAAGGTCCTGCCAGCCGCCCCGCCCTAGCCGCGATACGCGATCGGGCACCACACGGCAACCAGTCGAGCACCGTGGCAGGCCCAACCAGTCGGCGCGCTTGCCGCCGCGCCGGTCGCTCACCGACTCGGCGGCCACTCGCGACCAAGCACGGCGTACAGCAGCTCGCTGGTCCACTCGCCGTTGCACCAGGTGCTCTCACGAAGGTGGCCCTCGCGGCGCATGCCGACCCGTTCCAGCAGCGCGGCCGAGCGCGTGTTGCGGGCATCGCAGCTGGCGCTGACCCGATGCTTGCCTCGCTGGAGGAGCAGATAATCCAGCAGCCGGCGGACCGCCTCGGTCCCACAACCCTGCCCCTGATGTGCACGCCCAAGGGTGACGCCGACCTCGGCCTGGCGGGGGTCATCGGCGCGGACCAGCGCAGCGCAGTCACCGATCAGCAGGTCGGTCCGGCGCAGGGCCACGGCGAACTGGAACCACTCCCCAGGGGTGTCAGGGTGGCTGGCTTGGAGCTCGGCCAGAAACTGACGTGCCTGGCTGGGGAGGTAGGGCACCTCCCAACTCTGGTAGCGGGCGACCTGGGGGTCAGACCGGTAGGCGACGAAGGCGTCCAGGTCATCGGGCCGGAACCGGCGCAGCAGCAGCCGCTCCGAGGTCAGGCTCGTGAACGCGGCATCAGCCATCGCTTGCCTCCATAACCAACGCGAGAACCACCCACCGTAGACCGTCGGGGATCAGCACGAGGCTCCACCCGACCCGCGGCTGTCACTGCAATACCGAAACCCCAGAAGGTCAACGCGGCTGCGCATGCCACGACAAGCTGCGACCGTCGCCGACCAGACCCGCGCCCAGCGGACGCTCGCGCGGGTGCTGGCCAGGGAACACCACGCCTCCGCGGCTCCCATCGACCGCGAGGCGGAGACGGCCCAACGGACGCTGGCCAAGGAACACCACGCCTATCCGGCTCCCGCCGACGGCCAGCAGGCCGCCAACGCACGCCAGGCCGCCCCGAGTGGGACCTTCCCGCTCCTCCCCGTCCTCGCGGTGGTTGGCCTGATCGTGGTGCTGGCCACGGCCGTGACGTGGCTGCGGCTGCGAGCCCGCTCCCGCCCTCGGGAAGCCACCTGAGCACCCCGTCCTCCGGCAGGGCCGCCGCATCCACCTGGCGGCCCTGCCGGAACCCCTTCCCATCCACTCCCTTGGCCCGCGTGGTCGTACCGTCGGCAAGGAGTGTGAATGTTCACCCAGGCAGCGGCCTGGTACGACGCTTCTCTCCAGGTCGTTGCGCAAAGGATCACAGACCCGGGGATGGCGCTTCCCAGTACCCGCCGCGCGCGTCGACGCGGTCCCATGTCTGCGAGGTGGACACTGTTGTCGCGCGTGTCAAGGAGCGGTAGAAGAGGAGGCACCATCGAGGGAGGAGTCTCGTCATCGCATGAGCGACGTTGAGCCGGGCGCCGCGCCGGCGGCGGATCGAGGGGCATGGCTCCGGAACCTCCGCCGGGTCGACGAGCAGCAAGAGGACGCCCTGGCCGCCGACTTCGACGCCCACTTTGGGGAGATCGAGGACACCCACCGGGCGTTTGTGGAGCGGTTCCTTCAGATGCTGCCGCCGGCCGGCAGGGTGCTGGACGCGGCGTGTGGTCCCGGGAAGTACTTCCCGATGGTGCTGGCCAGTGGTCGCCGGCTGCTTGGGGTGGACCACGCCGGCGCCTACCTGACCATCGCGGCAGCGAAGTTCCCCCAGATCCCCACCGACAAGCACGACCTGCAGGACCTCCCCTACCAGGGCGAGTTCGAGGGCGTGCTGTGTGTGGACGCCATGGAGTTCGTCCCGCCGGAGGATTGGCCGGTGGTTCTGGGGCGCTTCCGCCGGGCGCTGCGCCCGGGGGGCTGGCTGTACCTGACGGTCGAGCTTGCCCCCGGCGATCGGGTGCGGGCGGGCAACCAGCAGGCCCGCAGGTCAGGACTTCCGGTGGTGGACGGCGAGGTCGTCTGGGACGGGCCCGACGGCTACTACCATCACTACCCGGCCATGCGGCAGGTCCGAGCGTGGCTGGCCGATGCCGGCTTCGCTATCCAGGAGGAGGCCGAGGGGCCCTGGCACGAGGGGGGATACGCCTATCACCATGTGCTGGCCCGCGTGGCGGCCCCGCCAGGCTGAGGGACGTCGCAGAGCGCGACCGCCTGCCAGGCAGTGGCGGGGCGATGTCCTCCAACACCTCGAGGCGTGGAGCATGCCGCCGGGTTGGCTCTCGGGGGACCGCAGGTCGGGCTCCGGGCCCCAGCCGTAGCCGCCGTCAGGGTTGCGGTAGGCGTCCACAGCGGCCAGCACGGAACCGGGGTGTCGGCTTCGCCGATGAGCAGGCGGTAGCGGCGGCGGTCCAGGAGCCGCGCGTGGGCGGCCAAGAAGGCCTCGGCGCCAGCCAGGTCGACGTTCACCCGCCCAGCGTGCACCGCTTGGCAGCGGTTGTCTTGGAGATTTCGGTCACGGTCCAGCGCCCACGCATCCGACACCACGCGCCGCCGCCGGCCACACCCCCGAGCGTGGGTAGCGAGCACGGCTGTGTGCTGCCGGGTGGCGGATGACAGTGGCTACCGGGCGGTGTCGGCGGGGTCGCCAGCGGCAGGCGCAGCTCCAACCGGCACCACGGCGGTCTGGTGGGTCGCTGGCCTGGAGCTGGCCGCGGTTGGCGCGGGGCAGCCGCCTGGCGATGTACAGCCAAGCCCGAGGCCGCCACCGGTGGGGCGGCTGGTCGGCCGGTCCAGACGCAGGTACCGCTCCAAGACCGCTAACGCTGGTCGGGTAAGGGATGAACTGATCAGGGCGTAGGTATCGAGAGCCGCGAAGCCTCCGGCGGGTCGCATGTTGACAATACCTGCCAGTCCTCACACGGTGCCGCTTGTGGCAGCGTGAACCGGCGGGCAAGCGTCGCCTCGTCGCGCGGTTCAGAGGAAAGGAGTCGCCGTGTCTGATCTGCGGGCTCGTCGACCTTGGTGGTGGACTGGATGCCCGTGACCCGCGTCGTCTTCGCGGTCGTGGCGGTGGTCGCGTTCGCCCTGGGGTACGCCGGCCTGGACGACTACCTCCGCGGCCAGCCCGGGCACGGCGTCCTGGACCTCGTCTACTACGACCTGCAGCTGTTCGTCCTCGACTCCGCACCCCTCCAAGCGGGCGGCCCCTTCCCACCGGCCCTGGAGGTCGCCCGATTCGCGGCGCCGGCGGCCACCGCGTACGCGCTGGCCGCCGCGGTGCAAGCGATCCTGGCGCGACAGGTGGAGCTGCTACGGATGCGTCGGGCTCGCGGCCACACCATCGTCTGCGGCGCGCAGGTCCACGCGGGATTCCTGGCTCGACAGCTGCGGGTTGCGGGGCAGCGGGTCGTCCTGATCGACCCGGCGCCCGCGACCCGTATGGCGGTGTCACCGCCACCACCGGGGGTGTGGCATGTCGTCGGCGATCCGCGCGACCCGGCCGTGCTCCGCCGGGCGGGTGCCGTGCGTGCCCGTGAGGTCGTCGCCATCACCAGCGACAGCGCCATCAACGCCGAGGTCGCGGTGGCCATGCGTGAGCTGGCCTCGACGCGACGTTCCACCCCTGTCCACTGTTTCGCTGAGGTGAACGACCGCGACTTGTGCGCCGCGCTGGTTGCGCAGACCCTGATCGCACACGACGCCCCGCACCTGCGGCTGGAGTTCTTCAACCCGCATGACCGGGCAGCACGGTCGCTCGTCGACCGGTACCCGCTGCCGGGCGACCAGGACAGCGCACCATGCGTCTTGGTGGTGGGCGCCGGCCGGCTCGGGCAGGCGGTCGTGGCGGAACTGGCACGGCGATGGGACCAGCAGCGGAGCAGCCACGGGGCGCCACCGCTCAATCTGTGCGTCCTGGACGCGAGGGTGTCGGCCGAGCACCTGCGGGAGCGCATCCCATTCGTCCGGGCCGTCGGCACCTTCCACGCCCGCGCCGCCGATCCCGCCGAGGTGACCAGCGTCGCCGCCCTCATGGTCCCAGACAGCACCGGCGCGGCTCGACCCCCGACACACGTCTATGTCTGCCTGGGCAGCGACGACGACGGCATGGCCTTCGGGTTGACCGCCCTGCGGCTGCTGGCGGCGAGCAACCCGCGACCAGAGCTGCGACTGGTGATCGCTGTGACCAACAGCACAGTGTTCGGTCGTGTCCTGACCACGCCCGCCACGTCGATGCCGTCCCTTGGTCCCTCCCAGCTCTGCCTCCACAACGTCGTGGAGACGGTGTACTCCATGGACGTCATGCGGAGAGGCATCGTCGAGGACATTGCCAAGGCGGTGCACGAGCGCTACGCGCGCGCAGCCCAGGCCAGGGGCGACACCGTGCAGACGAACCCATCGATGGTCCCGTGGGAGGGATTACCGGAGCATCTCAAGGAGTCCAACCGGTCTCAGGTTGCCGACATCGGCAACAAGCTCCGCAGCATCAACTGCGCCGTCGTCCCGACCACCGACGCTGCCCCCTTCGCCTTCCGCGACGACGAGTTGGACCGCCTCGCCCGGCTGGAGCACGAGCGGTGGATGCGGGAGCGAACCCAGCAAGGCTGGCGCTATGGCAGCGTCCGTGACGACCAGCGGAAGCTCCATCCGGACCTGGTCGACTGGGCCGAGCTGTCCGACGAGAGCGCGGAGAAGGACCGCGCCGCCGTGCGGAACATCCCGCGCCTGCTGCGGGCGGCAGGCTTCCAGATCCTTCGCCTGGAGCAGTGAGATCGCAAGACGGCTGCAGGCCACCGTGACCCTGGGTCCGGCCACCACCGCGTTGCGACCAACCCGCGCGTGGTGTGATGCGGGACTGTTCGCGCGGGGGCGAATCTGGTATGCCGTCTGGGCACCCCGAGGTCGCGGAGGCGAGTGCGATGAGCGAGCTGGTCAAGACATTCGCCGAGCTACTGAAACAGTTCACGCTCTCGGTCGACATCGTCAACCAGGGCACCTTCAACCGAGTTCGGGACTACGTGGTCGACTACATGAAGAACGAGCTTGAGGCCGCCTACTTCGGGTTGATGACCAGGTCGGTCATTGATGGTCAGCCCGGGCTCCAGACGACCTGGAGCAGCGTGGATCAGGGGTCTGCCACCACGATCAGGACCAGCGAGGGCTACACGCGGCAGGTGTCGCTGGCCTTCGACCAGCGAAAGCCTCTCTGGGTCGTCGCCGAGGACGACGGCACGCCGCTGCGTGATGTGCTCGACTCGACTGGCTACGTCGATCTGTGGTCCGGCACGACGGACCTGCCCCGCTACGTGCCGCCAGTCGACGAGCCGATGAAGACCTCCATCATGCTGCCGCTGGTGCGTGCTGGGCGATCACTCGGCGTCATCTACCTGGAGTCGACCGCCCACGTCGAAGCCACTGCCGTTGCCAAGAAAGAGCTCCAGACCCTCGCCGAGGCGATCGCGATCCTGATCGAACTGCGGGATGCGAACAAGACCCAAGCGGAGGGGACCGAGCAGGCGGTCGGGCAGCTCGCAAGATTCCTTGGCACAGCAAAGTTTCCCCGCCTAACCAAACCCAACCTGTTTCTGGCGTCCGCGGATGACGCGGACATGCACGTGCTGGGCGTCATCAAGGAGACGCTGGCGGAATTCGACAGCCAAGTGACCGTCTTCGACTGGCAGGAGATCGCCGACGCGGGTGCGATTACCGCGCAGATCGCAGACAGGATCGTGCGCTCCCGCTACGGCATCTGCTACTTCTCCGAGCCGGCCCTCCCGGGTGGGGAGCACAAGTACACCGACAACCCCAACGTCATCTTCGAGGCCGGCATGCTCCACGCACTCGTCAACGCGCCCGAGGCGCCGCCGTCCGGGTGGATCCCGGTGCGCGAGGACGACTCCCCGCAGGCCCCGTTCGACTTCGCCGACCAGCGCATCGAGCGGGTACCGCGCGACACGCAGGGCCAACTCGACGAGGATCGGTTCAGGACACAGATCAAGCGGCGGGTGACCGCACTGCTCACGTACGACGCCGAACGGTGACGCACCAGCCGCTCTGGTTGGTCCTGCCCGATCCATGGACAGCCCCCGCCGGCTGCCGCATGCCGTTTGGTGCGGAACGGCGATGAAGCCCTGGCCCGGTCCGCGACCGCGGGCGCTGGTACCAGTGACGGCTCCGGGGTTGCTGGCTGGATGCGACCGCGGGCTACTCGCCTGGGTCGCCGGTGCGCGGCATCGATGGTGTCGCCAGGGGCAGGCGCAGCTCGAGGCGGGCACCACGGCGACCGGGCGGGTCGGTGGCCTGGAGTTCGCCGTGGTTGGCGCGGGCCAGCCGCTGTGCGATGTACAGGCCAAGGCCAAGCCCACCACCGCCGGGGCTGCTGGTCGGCTGGTCCAGACGTTCATACCGCTCAAAGATCCGCTCGCGGTCGGCTGGCGGGATCCCCGGGCCGTCGTCGTGGACGGCCACCACCGCATGCACCCCCACCCGCCCAGCAGACAGCCGGATCGCCGCCCCCGGCGGCGAGTAGGCGGCGGCGTTGTCGAGCAGGTTGCCGAGGATGCGGCTGACGGCCAGCGGGTCGACGCGGACCAGCAACGGCCCAGCAACCTCGATGGTGATCGGATGGTCGGGATGGGCCAGCCCGGCCGCTCGGCCTGCCTCCTCGGCGAGCGCGGCCGCGTCGACCAGTGACCGTCGCGCCAGCCGGGCCTGCCGGCGTTGACCGCCGGCGGCGGCCAGCAGCTGACCGAGGAGTCGCTGCAGCTGCTCGCCTTGGCGGCGGGCCATCCCAAGCAGCTCGTGCTGCTGGGCAACTGACAGCGCCTGGTCGCGTTGCTGCAGGGTCGCCAGGGCGCCAAGCAGCGCGGTCAGTGGCCGGCGCAGCTCGT
>Ga0307278_10000202_pt1 | contig 30578 bp, 37 predicted proteins | sample ER_DNA_117_FD_194482 | JGI IMG/M metagenome (GOLD analysis project Ga0307278, IMG submission 194482) | Bulk soil microbial communities from the East River watershed near Crested Butte, Colorado, United States - ER_DNA_117 | ecosystem: Environmental > Terrestrial > Soil > Floodplain | place...
CGTCTCGACCGTCCAGTAGATCAAGACCCCGCGCTTGGCCCGCCGGTAGCGCGAGTGCCACTCGGCGAAGATGTTCTGGTCGTAGGCCGAGAAATGAGTGGAGTCCGAGGCGACCGCGGTGGTGCCCTCGCCCCACAGCGCAGTGTGGCGGGCGGAGAAGGTGGCGTTGGCGATGATCCGGGGCCACCTCGCGGCAGCCCTCCACGGTCAGGAACCGGCGCCGTACGTCGAACAGCGCAGCCTCGTCCTGGTCGTCGCGGTCCTCCTCCGCGCCCGGGTCGGCGCTCTGGGCGATGAGCGCGAGCATCCGGGCCGCCGCCTCCTGCGGTACCCGACTGGAGATCAACGCGGTCTGCGCCTTCTCCGCCTGGCTGATCGCCGACCCAATGATGCGGCGGATCCGGTCCGGAGCAGGCTGTTCGAGCTTCTCCTCCCACAGGTGTCCAGCAGCGCCTCCCGAACCCGGTCGGCCTGCCGCTCCTTGTCGCACACGTTGGCGGCCAGCCACAACGCTGCCTTGTCCGAGTCGGCGAGCCCGCACTCCCGGAATCCGAAGTACCGGCGGATCTCGCTCCGGTGCTCCTTGCTCGTCCGGCCATCCCACTCATACAACGCCAGGTCCGCTTCAGAGACCTTGACCAGCCGTGCCACATAGCCGACGGCCTGGTCCGGCAGCTCGTGCCGGCCCTTGGGGAACCGGCCATGCAGCGCGTAGAACCGCAGCATCAACGCGAACGCCAGCTTCGTCGGCGCCCGCCGATTCGACAACAACGCCAGCTCGTCCCCGACCAGCTCGTCTTCATCCAACGTGCGCGCCACGGCCATCCGGCTCTCCGCAAGCCGCGGCCGCCCTTCCGCCGACCGCCGCAACCCTACGAACTTGGATCAATACTGACCGCACAAGATCCAGCCCGTCACCCGATCCGCGAAAGATCCCCGGATACCCGTCCGACCTGGTCTAACTCAAACGCTTGTACCTGGCTGCACGAGTCTTACCGACACCCCGGGTCGGGCTGTCCGGCCTTGTGGGGAGGGGTAGCCCCGCTGGTAGGACTCGTCCCGGGGTCGTGGTGCTGGCCGTGAATGTCCCCAGGCGGCCACGGTCCGGTCGGCCCGTTCGGCGCCGGCCGCACTGGCCAGGTCGAACAGGAACCGGGCGCCGTCCGAATCGAACTCGAGCAAGGAGCTTTGCGGTATTTGGGACGAGTAGGCCTCGGCCCACACCGATGCCAGGCGCCTGCCCAGCTCGTCGGGCTTGACACCGCCAGCCAGCGCGTCAGCCCCGACGAAGGCATAGTCAACGTCAGGGACCAGGTCCACGGCCTCCATTGTGAGCTGTGGACTGGTCCATGACCGAGCAGAGCATCCGCCGGAAGCTTCGACGACGCGGAACCCTGCCCCGAACGTGCGGGGTTGTGGCGGTCGCCTCAGCCTTCCCAACCTTCCTACCATCACCATCCACGGAGGTCACAGGTCTACGACGAGGTTCAAATAATTCGAACCGGGTGTTGGCCCAGTCGTAGGTGTACCAGGCGCGCTGCTCTGGGATGGAGCGGGTGCGGGCGGTCAGGGCGTCCGCCATGCACCCCGCTCTTCGCTAGCCGGTTGGGATCGCATGGCACGAAGCATCGGCCATGCCGCTTTCGCGCGCCAACGCGGGTACGCGTTGGGCGGTCGCCTTCCCTGAGCGGGTCCGTGCAGCGGGATGATCGACCGGGTGCGAACGGTGCCTGGTCGTGCCGTGGGTTGCCCGGGCCGCGGTGGCAGCCGTGGCCGGAGAGCTGCTGGCTGGCCGTGGCCGGATGCTAGTGGGTGTCGCCGGCGGGGCGGCGGCCGAGGGTGAGCATGGCGCGGTGGACCTGCCGGGGTGACAGCGGCGGCTGGGGCAGCGGGTGGGCGCGGTCGGCGCGGAAGCCGTCGAGCAGGAAGCCGAGGTGCCGCCGCCAGGCGTCGGGGGCGCCGGCGGCGCTGCCGGCTTGAAGGATGCGGGTGTTGGCCCAGGTCACCAGGGCGAGGTCTTCGAGGGTGAGGTCGGCGCGGAGCTGCCCGCTGCGCTGCGCGCGCTCGACCACTTGGGCGACCAGGTCGAACATGCGGGCCTTGACGGCCTCCACGGTTGCGGCGCGCGGGAACCGCATGCCCATGGCGTCGTTGAGGCCGCGGTCGGCGGCCTGCAGCCGGCCGGTCTCCTCCAGGTAGAAGGCGAACCCGTCCCAAGGGTCGTCGATGGCCAGGGCCTGCTCGGCCGCGTCGACGTGGGCTTGGACGGCGTCGGCGAGGACCGCGTCGAGCAGGTCCACGCGGCTGGGGAAGTGGCGGTAGAGGGTGCCGATGCCGACCCCGGCCTGGCGGGCGACCTCCTCCAGCGGCACCTCCAGGCCGTGGTCGCAGAACAGCTGCCTGGCGGCGGCGAGGAGGGCGTCGCGGTTGCGCTGGGCGTCGCGGCGCAGCGGCCTGGCGGGTCGTGGGAGGTCGCTGGGGCGCTCTGCGGTGGTCATGACGTCAGTGTACCGGGAATACGGAGGGCTGCCTCCGCCTTGTGCTAGTCGACTGAACAGATCGGAGGGGTACCTCCGCTTCCTGGGGAGAGGTTGCCATGAGCACCGAGGTCGAGACGACGGGACGGGACGCCGTGCTGGTGGAGGACGCGGCGCGGATCCGGATGATGGGGTTCCCGGTCCTGGAGGCGCTTCCCGCCCGCGGCGTGCCGTACGAGCTGTCCGATCCCTTCATCCTCGTGCACGAGAGCCGGTTCCGTCTCTCCGAGCTGTCGGGCGTGGACACCAAGCACCCCCACCGGGGGTTCGACAACTTGTGGTACATCCTCGAGGGGTCGGCCAGCACCGGCCACAGCACGGGCCCCGGCGGCGCCATCGAGCGGGCGCGGCTGCCCAAGGGGGCGCTGCTGGCGCTTCGGACCGGGCGGGGCGCCTGGCACGCCGAGGCGATCGGCGCGGAGGAGCGCGGGGAGGGCCTGGGCGACACCGAGTGGCGCAGCGTGCTGTTCTGGGTGAACCTGGCCCGCAAGGACAAGCAGGCGGAGCCGAGCGCGCAGGTGCTGTTGCCGGAGCGTGTCCGCGTGCGGCAGGAGGGGGACGCGAGGGTCCGGGTGCTGGTCGGCGAGGGCTCTCCGGTTCATCTGGGCACGCCGGCGCTGATCCTGGACGTCGAGCTGCCCGCCGGCGGGCAGGTCACCACGCCGGTGCCGGCAGGGTTCCAGGGCTTCGCCTACGTGCTGGACGGCGAGGCCGCCTTCGGGGCCAACCGGCGCCGGGCCAGGCCTGCGCAGCTGGTCCTGCTGGGTCCCGGCGAGGAGCTCGCGGTCAGCGACGCCGCCCCCGGCACCCGGTTCCTGCTGATGACCGGCCAGCCGTACGGGGAGGTCCCCGTGTTCAACGGGCCGTTCGTGGACTAGACACCGTCCCGCATCGCGGTTCCACCTCTGTGACGACGTGAAGCGTATCCTCCGGCCGCCGGCCGGTGGTGAAAAGGGAACGACCATGGCACAGATCGTGCTGGACAACGTCTCCAAGGTCTACGGCGGCAACGTCAGCGCCATCGACGCGCTGTCACTCGACATCGCCGACGTTGGCCACCACGATCAAGGAGCGATGACGATGCCGAGGCCTTCGTCGGTGCGACCCGAGGGATCGACATGCGGTTGATATCCGCGCACGAGCTCAAGGAGAAGCTGGACCGTGGGGATCCGCTGAAGCTGGTGAACGCCCTGGGCGACTGGGAGTACCGGGCACAGCACATCCCGGGATCGCTGCACTTCTCCACTCCCGAGGAGACGCTCAGCAGGCTCGGCCGCGACGACGAGATCGTCGTCCACTGCTCCAACCCCTCCTGTATGGCCAGCGTCAGGCTGTATCAGCTCCTCGAGCGCAACGGCTACCGGAACGTTCGCCGCTTCGCCGGCGGCCTGCAGGAGTGGGAGGAGGCAGGGTATCCGCTGGAAGGGGAGATGGCGGATTCTCAGGGCGACGGACCCAGGACCTGAGGATCCTCAACGCCACCGCCACATGACGACGTGCTGGAGATGACATGGAATCCGACATCGGGCTTCGCCGTGGCCGGAACTGGCGGTCCGAGCCGCGGCGTGACCCGCGTCCTGGTCAGCGCAAGTGGCCGACTCCGCCATAGAACCCGCCAGGCAACGTCGAGGTCGGGTCGTCCGGCCTCCAGCGCTGGATCTCCACCACACCGGGGTCGAGCAGGTCGAACCCGTCGAAGAACCGTTCGACCTGCGCATGGGTGCGGGTCACCATGAACGTCGTGGTCTGCTGGTACAGCCGCTCGACCCTCGCCCCCATCTCGGCCATCGCCGCTGCCGACATGTCCGGCCGCACCGGGACGTCTCTTGTGCCATGGGAGATAGCCAAGTAACTGCCGGCCGGCAGGCCATCCCGGAACCGTGCAACGATCCCGAACGGGTCCTGGTCGTCGGGGATGAAGTGCAAGATGGCCACGAGCAGCAGCGCGATCGGCTGGTCGAAGTCGATGAGCTGACGGACTTCGGGGTGTCCCAGGATGACGTCGGGCTCGCGCAGGTCGGCCTGGATCGCGATGGTGTTGGCATCGGCCAGCAAGGCGCGGCTGTGTGTCACCACCATCGCATCGTTGTCCACGTAGACCACGCCCGCGTCGGGCGCGCTGGCCTGGGCGATCTCGTGGACGTTGCCCTGGGTGGGCAGGCCGCTGCCGAGGTCGATGAACTGCCGGATCCCGGCCTCTCGGGTGAGGAAGCGGACGACCCGGCGCAGGAACGCCCGGTTGTCTCGGACCACGTCACGGGCCACCGGCGCGATGGCCACAATCTGCTCGGCCACTTCACGGTCGGCGGGATAGTTGTCCTTGCCGCCCAAGAGGTAGTCGTAGACGCGCGCTGGGTTCGGCACGCTCGTATCGATCCTCGAAGTCCAGTCGTCGGCCACACTGCCCTCCAGTGGTGTCAGCACGTGGCTGCCGTCGAGGACTCGTTGATCCCACCCCAGCCGCACTGCTCGCGCGAGCGGTGGTCCTTCGCTCTTATGGCGCGGAGCAATTGCACCCTATCAGGCCATCGGGCGTATCGCGTGCAGCGCCGCTGCTTCGCCGCGCCGGCCGCGCTCTGACAGGATCGGGACAGGTCGCGGTCACCGAGCGGCCGGTGCGGGCGCCTGGTCGTGCGGTCGCACCGGCGGACTGCCCGGTGTCGATCGCAAGGAGGCGGCATGCGCGTACTACTGATCGGTCCGCCCGGCGCGGGCAAGGGAACCCAGGCGACCCGGATCGCCGCCCACTTCGACCTGACCCGGATCGCCATCGGGGACCTGCTGCGTGAGGAGGTCGCCGCCGGCACGGAGCTCGGCAACAACGCCAGGCAGTACATGGACCGTGGCGACCTGGTCCCCGACGACGTCGTGATCGCGATGACCAGGGACAGGGTCGTCAAGGCCAACACCGAAGGCGGTTACATCCTGGACGGCTACCCGCGCACGCTTCCCCAGGCCGAGGCCGCCTACCGTTGGGCCATGGCCCGCGGCGTGCCGTTCGACCTGGCTCTGTACTTCGAGATCGGCGAGGGTGAGTTGCTGGCCCGGTTGGCCGGCCGTGCGCGGGAGGAGGGCCGCAGCGACGACGCCGAGGAGACGATCCGCCACCGCCTCGAGGTGTTCCGGGTCCAGACCCTGCCACTGGTCGACTACTACCGGCGGCGCGGGATTCTGGTAGAGATCAATGCCGTCGGGCCGGTCGACGCAATCACCGAGCGGATCCTCGCCGCGCTGCACTGGTACAAGGCCAACGCGCTGGCGGCGGGCGCCGACCGGCCCGAGTGGGCGTTCGGACCGGCCAGCCGGTAGGCCCGGCGTGCATGCGATGGACTGGGGCGGTATCGATGCCGAGCGTAGCTACTCTCGGCGTTGCTGGTCTGGCGTGACCGTCTGCTGCTCCCGTCCCGCCGAGCCGATCAGCCACAGCGCGAGGCGGACCATGCGGCGACGCCGCCGGTGGGTTGCCCTGGTCCCGCCGGGTCCGTACCGTCGGCCTCGACGGCGAGCGCCGGCAATCCACCATCTTGTGCCGCCCGGCAGCCCGCACGGAAGGAGACTGTCATGACCAGCGCCGAGTCGAGCACCTCCCCGTCCAACACGACGATCACCGAGCACGAGCTGGAGCAGTGCGCGCGCGCGAATGCGACTGGGCGGACGCCGGTGGTGTTCGTCCACGGCCTGTGGCTGCTGCCAAGCAGCTGGGACCGCTGGGCCGAGTTGTTCGAGGAGGCTGGCTACGCGGCGTTGACGCCGGGGTGGCCGGACGACCCCGACACGGTCGAGGAGGCCGCGGCCCACCCCGAGGTGTTCGCCGGCAAGTCGGTCGGGCAGGTGGCCGACCATTTCGAGACGATCATCCGCGGGCTCGACCAGAAGCCGGCGATCGTGGGCCACTCCTTCGGCGGGCTGCTGACCCAGATCCTGGCCGGCCGCGGCCTTGCCACGGTGTCGGTGGCGATCGACCCGGCCCCGTTCCGCGGCGTGCTGCCGCTGCCGATCTCGGCGCTCAAGTCGGCCTTCCCGGTGCTGGGCAACCCGGCCAACCGCAACCGCGCGGTGCCGCTGACCTACGAGCAGTTCCGCTACGGCTTCGCCAACGCCGTCAGCGAGGACGAGGCCAAGCAGCTCTATGAGGACTTCGCCGTCCCGGCTTCGGGGAAGCCGCTGTTCCAGGCCGCCGCGGCCAACCTCAACCCCTGGACCGAGGCCAAGGTCGACACCAAGAACCCCGAGCGTGGGCCGCTGCTGGTCATCTCCGGGGAGAAGGACCACACCGTGCCGTGGGCGATCGCCAACGCCTCCTTCCAGCAGCAGCAGGGCAACCAGGGCGTGACCGAGATCGTCGAGGCCAAAGACCGCGGCCACGCCCTCACCATCGACAGCGGCTGGCGCGAGGTCGCCGAGACAGCCCTCGCGTTCGTCAAGCGCTTCACCTGAGACGGTTGCGGAGCGGCTCAGTAGCCTCCGGCGTAGACGAGGTAGCCGTAGTTCTGGGTGATCCCGCTGCCTTGCGAAACGATCGGGCGGAACGGGTCGCCGTCGAAACCATACGCAGAGGGACGGGCGGCCGCATCGGAGCGGACCCGTTGCATGACGTCGGCCGGGGTTCCGCTGCACGCCCCTCTGTCGATGCACAGCGCCACCGTGCCGGCGACGTGGGGAGCGGCCATGCTGGAGCCCGACATCACCTTGGTGCCACCGGTGTTCGAGGTGCTGATGATGCAACTACCGGGAGCGGCCAGGATGTGGTCCTTGTCGTAGTCGTAGGCCCAGCTCGAGTTGTCCGACGCCCGGTCGTCCGTGCCCAGGTTGCAGCCGGTGGGGGGAGAGGCTCTGGAGGGGCTGCCGTTGTAGTCGGTCATCCAGGTGGCGGTGAGCACCTCGTCGTAGTTGGCCGGGATGGTGAACGTGATCGAACCGCCGGTATTGCCGGCCGACACCACGAACAGGACTCCGCCAGCGCTGGCGTTGCAGATGGCGAGATGGATCGGGTCGCCATTGGTCTGCCCGCAGTTGCCGTCGTCGTTGCCGAAGGTGCCGGTCGACAGGTTCGCCACCCTGACGCCCAGGGCCTTCCCAACCGTGGCCGTCCACTCGATGCCGCACAAGACACTGGCATCGGAGCCGTTGCCTGAGCTGTTCAACACCTGTACCGGATAGATCGGCGCGCCCGGAGCCACACCGACGACGCCGTCAGCGTCGTTCTTGGCGCCGATGATCCCGGCGATATGGGTGCCGTGCCCGTTCAGGTCCGACCAGCCGACGCCGCCGACACAGTTGAGGCCGGTGGCCTGGACGTTCAGGTCAGGGTCGGGGGTGACGCCGGTGTCGAGCACCGCCACCGGCGTGGCGACCGTGGAGCCAGCCCCGTACGCCGTGGACAGGTCGCCTTCGATGCGGTCCACCCCGGTCGGCAAGACCTGGGCGAAGGCCTTGAAGGTCCGGTTGGACGAGATGAACCGTACGGCGGGGTCCTGTGCCAGTTGTGCCTTCGCGGGACCAGTGAGCTGGGCCTCGAAGGCCCTGAGCGCCACGGTGTAGATCTGCTTGACGTCCACCCCGGTCCGGGCATCGGCGGCCGCTGCAAACGCCTTGGCGTCGGTGCCGTTCTGGAGCGTGACGATGTAGTCGCCGGACGGCGGTGCCGCCGACACCGATCTGGTCAGGCCGGGCGCAAGGACCGCAACCGCCGCCATCATGGTTGCGGCCAGCACTCCCATACGCCGGCGACCGAGGCGGGCCTTGACGAGCCCCTGTCGCCGTTCCCCCGAGATCCCTGGATCCATCGGTGGACCTCCTTCCGGTCGGACGGACGTCACCCGCCGACCTCCCGCAGGTATGCCGCACTTGTCGCGCTCCGCGCGGCTTGTCGCGGTCATGCCGTAAAGCCTGTCACGTCAGGCCAACAAAGGCCTCGATCCCGAGAATCCTGTCAGCCCAAGACCAATGCCGACGCAGCTACCCACTGGCCGGTGGGTGGCGTATGGTCGAGGTGCTCAGGGGTTGCCAGCAATCCTGCCAAGCCTCCGAGCCGCGGTGGCGCAGTGCGCGCTGCCGCACGGTGGTGCAGTGTCTGACCTCGTGGCTTCCGAGCAGGCCTGTTCCTGCTAGCAAGGAGGCCTCCATGGGCCAGCTCCGTCAGTCTGCTGTCACGCCTCCCAACGGCTACGCCATCGTCACCGTGCGCGGCGACCTCGATGCGCATACGGCGGCGCGGCTGTGGCAGTACCTGAGCTACCTCATGCTGCAAGGCCGCCACCACATCGTGATCGACCTGGCTGGCATGGTGCTCATCGATTCCGCGGGTGTCGACGTCCTCCTCAGGGCGTCGACCAAGGCGCACCGTGATGGCGGTGACCTCGTCCTACGGTCCGCGCGTCCCACCGTCGCGGAGGTATTGGACCTGGCGGGCCTGTCCGAGGCGCAGCGGGACGGTTCCTCGACCGCCCGCTAGCCCCAGAGCGAGGGCGGTGACCATGGCCATGACACGCCGTACAGCAGTCCGGCCGAGCAGCACGCCGGTGGTTCGCTCGTTCGGCGAGGACCGGACCTGCACGGCCTCAGGCTGCGACACCAAGCTGTCCCGCTACAACCCGGACGACTACTGCTTCGTCCACAGGGAGCAGGTTCCTCCGCAACGCATCATCCGCCGCTGGCAAGCCTAGCGGCACGGGTGGAGGCTACCGTCGCTGCCCGTCCCTGGCCGGGAACGGGAGGTCCGTGTCGTGCAGCCGAGCGGCCCGCCTGGCCTGCTCGTAGATGGGTTCGGAGTGGTGCCTGACCCGTTCGGGTGCGTCCCGGCTCCGGTCGTGTCGCGCCTGGCTCTCCCGGTGCTCGCGCCTGAGGTTCGCCGGCCTGGCCGGCCTACCGAGGTGACGGGAGATCTCGTCAGGGCCGAAGAACTCGTCCAGCAGGCGGTCGTGGTCAGGCTCGGGCTCGATCGCCTGGCCGTCCAGGCCTCGCCGCGGACGTCCAGGCTGCCTGCGGTTCGCACGTGCCTTCGTGGAGCTCGAGCACGCGACGAGCAGCATGGCGACGGCAAAGCCGAGCCCGGCCGCGATCGCCAGCAGCCAGCCCTCGGGGTAGCCGGTGACCGGCTGCTGGAACACCGTGATCTGGGCGACGGCGGTGTTCTCCCGTACCAGGTCGGCCACCACGACACCGCCGCCGACCGCCAGAACGAATAGAAGGAACGCGGCCATTGACCATCCTCCGAAGTCGTGTCGCCCGAGCGGCCGGGCGCGTTGAGTCCGGATCCCTTGGGGGACGGGGTAGCACCTCACCGCGCTGCGGCGAGGCGATGCTCTGCGAGTGCTGGCTGTTGGGGGGATCAGCGCAGCACCGATCGGTGGACAGGAGAAGCGCGGGGGGACTGTCTGCTGTAGAAGCGTCGGAGAGGGCGGCGGCGTTACGGCCGGCCAGCAGTCCGCGACGGCGGACGAGTCAGGCTGCCTCGTCGGCGACGCTGGTCTCCACAGCGTGACCCCACCGCTGCCTGGTGCGGCGGTCCAGCCAGCGCGCCGCGAACGACAGGGACGCGTTGACCGCGATGTAGATGACGGCGATGGCCGTGTAGATCGGGATGGAGTACTTGCCACCGAGGAACTCCACTCCCGTCCGGCCGTTGCGGAGCAGCTCGGTGTAGCCGATCACGAATCCCAGCGAGGTGTCCTTGAGCAGCGTGACGGCCTGGCTCACCAGCGCGGGCAGCATCCGCCGGACGGCTTGGGGGAGCAGGATCATGCGCAGCGTCTGACCCCGGCGCAGCCCGATCGCGTAGGCGGCCTCGGTCTGGCCACTGGGCAGCGAGAGGATGCCGGCGCGGAAGATCTCCCCGATCACCGCGCTGTTGTAGAGGGTCAGGCCCACCACCAGTGCCCAGAACGTCGAAACGGTCACGCCGAGTGCCGGCAGCCCGAGGAACACGAACAGGATCAGCAGCAGCAACGGCAGGCCGCGGAACAGCTCCACCCAGGCCCCGGCCGCCCTGGCGAGCCAACTCTGGCGGGACAGGCGCCCGACCGCCAGCAGGGCGCCGACCAGCATCGACAGGACCATGGCGAGCACCGCGGCCCGCAGGGTGGCAACCAGCCCGCGGGCGAGCAGCCGCTGCACGTCGCTCTGGGTGAGCACCTGCCACAGATCGGCCTCGAACCCACCCTTGGCGGCCAGCCGGGCGATCGCCACACCCACGATGGCCGCGACCACCAGCACGCCGACAACGCTGCCGGCGACGATCCGTCGCCGGCCCCGCGGGCCGACGGCGTCGTAGAGGAGGGCCTCGCTCACCGTGCGACCGCCACCTTCCGTTCCAGCCACCCGGCCAGCCAGCCCGACGGAAGGGTGATCGCCAGATAGCAGACGGCCACGCCGGCCAGCACCGGGATCACCGCGTCGCCGTTGGCGTTGGCCAGTCTCGTGCCGATCGCGGTGAGCTCGACGGCCCCGAACGCGGCCGCGATCGAGGTGTTCTTGGTCAGGGCGATGACCACGTTGATGAGCGGCGGGACGACCGTGCGGAAGGCCTGGGGCAGGATCACGAGCCGCATCGACTGGGAGAAGGTCAACCCGATCGAGCGGGCCGCCTCGGCCTGGCCGACCGCGACCGCGTTGATGCCCGACCGCACCGCCTCGCAGAAGAACGCGGCGTGGTAGACGGTCACCGCGATCACCGCGAAGACGAAGAACGACAGGCGGATGTCGAGCTGGGGCAGCACGAACACCACGAAGAAGAACACCACGGTCAGCGGCGTGTTGCGCACGGTCTCCACGTACGCCGTGCCCGCGCCGCGGAGGGTCGGGACCGGCGACACCCGCATCGCCGCCAGCAGGGTACCGAGCACCAGCGCGAGGACCGACGCGATCACCGTCAGCTCGAGCGTGGTGAGGAACCCCTGCCGGTAGGCGGCGAGGTTGTCGACGATGGCATCCAAGTCCCGGCCCTCCGGCGGCGGTCGGCGTCAGTGGCCGTCAGGGCTCAGTAGCGGTCCACGTCCGGCGTGGTCGGCGCCTCCTTGGCGACCTTGCCCGCGGTCGCGTCCCAGGCCTGCTTCCAGCGGCCGTCCTGGAACGACTTCTCGAGCACGTCGTTGATGAAGTTGCGGAACTGGGTGTCGCCCTTCTTGACGCCGATGCCGTACGGCTCCTCGGTGAACGGCTTGCCGACCAGCTCGAAGGCCTCCTGGTCCTTGCTGATCAGGCCGAGCAGGATGACGTTGTCGGTGGTCACCGCGTCGACCTGGCCGTTCTTGAGCGCCTCGGCGCACTTGGAGTAGACGTCGAACTCGGTCAGCTTCACATCGGTGTACTTGGTGCGGATGTTCTCGGCCGGGGTCGAGCCCGTCACCGAGCACGCCTTGTGGCCGGCGAGGTCGTCCGGGCCCTTGATGCCCAGCGGGTTGCCCTTCTTGACCATGATGTCCTGGCCGGCCACGTAGTAGGGGCCGGCGAAGTCGACGACCTTCTTGCGCTTGTCGTTGATGGTGTAGGTGGCGACCACGAAGTCGACCTTGCCCTGCTGGATGAACGGCTCCCGGTTGGCCGAGACCGACTCCACGAACTCGATCTTGCTCGGATCGATGCCCATCTCGCCGGTGATGATCTTGGCGATCTCGACGTCGAAGCCCTCCAGCGTTCCCTCGAGGTTCTTCTGGCCGAACAGCGGCTGGTCGAACTTGGTGCCGACCTTGACCTTGCCGGCCTGCTGCAGCCTGGCCATGGTCGAGCCTGCCGGGAAGCTCACACCCTCCTTGACCTGGGCGCCGCCCTCCTTGTCGCCGCCGCACGCGCTTGCGACCAGCATCAAGGCGATCACGGCCCCAGAGAGGCCGGTAAGTCGTCGTCCCCGCATCGTCGATCCCTCCTGTCGCGCCCCCACCAGGGCATCCGGTCAGTGACTGAGGATCTTGGAGAGGAAGTCCTTGGCCCGGTCGGTCCTCGGGTTGGCGAAGAACTCCTCCGGTGTGGCCTGTTCGAGGATCCGGCCACCGTCCATGAAGACCATCCGGTTCGCCGCCGACCTGGCGAAGCCCATCTCGTGGCTGACAACCATCATCGTCATCCCGGCCGCGGCCAGGTCGCGCATGACGTCCAGGACCTCGCTGATCATCTCCGGGTCCAGCGCCGAGGTCGGCTCGTCGAACAGGATGAGCTGGGGGTCCATGGCCAGCGCGCGGGCGATCGCCACGCGCTGCTGCTGGCCGCCGGACAGCTGCGCCGGCATCTTGTGCGCCTGGTCCTCGACGCCGACCCTGGCGAGCAGCTCGTGCGCCCGCTGCTCGGCCTGCTGCCTGGGCTGTCCGCGGACCTTGATCGGCCCGAGGCTGACGTTGTCGAGCACGCTCATGTGGGCGAACAGGTTGAACTGCTGGAACACCATGCCCACCTCGGAGCGGAGCCGTGCCAGCTCGCGGCCCTCGCTCGGCAGCGGGCGGCCGTCGAGCCGGATCGTGCCGCTGTCGATCGGCTCCAGCCGGTTGACCGTCCGGCACAGCGTCGACTTCCCGGAGCCGGAAGGACCGACGACCACGACGACCTCGCCAGCATCGAGGCTGAGGTCGATGTCCTGAAGCACGTGGAGGTCACCGAAGTACTTGTTGACCCGCTCCATCTCGAGCAGGGCCGACCCTGCCGTCATGCCCACGGCCTCCCGTTCCGCCGGAGCCAGGATGGCTCCAGCCCCCGTAGCCAGACCCCCGCGGAGCAGGATCACAGCGGCGCGTTCGGCCGTGCGCTCCGTCCCTCGTTGCCCGGTTGGGGATCGCTTGCCACGAATCATCCGTCATGCCGCTATCACGTGCCAACGCGAGCATGCAGGGGCGAACGGTACCTGGTCGCCGCCGTGTGCGCGCGCGGCCGTCTCCGAGCGGGTCAGATCGGCCCCGAGAAGGTGTCGCACCGTCCCATGTCGCCGGTCTGGTAGCCGACGCTGAACCAGTGCTGGCGCTGTGACGACGACCCGTGCGTCCACGACTCCGGGGTGACCCTGCCCTGGAGCTTCTGCTGGATGCGGTCGTCGCCGACCGCCGCGGCGGCGTCCAGACCCTCGGCGATGTCCTGCGTGGTCACCCGGGTCACCAGCGGCCGGCCGCTCGGGCCCGGCGTGGTCGCCGCGTGCGCGGCCCAGAGGCCGGCGTAGCAGTCGGCCTGCAGCTCCAGCCGGACCGACCCGCTCTGGGGACCTTGCCGGTCGCCGCCGACACGCTCCATGGTCCCGACGAGGTCCTGCACGTGATGCCCGTACTCGTGGGCGAGCACGTACGCCTGGGCGAAGGGGCCGCCCGAGGCGCCGAACCTGCTCTGCAGCTCCCGGTAGAAGCCCTGGTCGATGTAGACATGGCGGTCCGCCGGGCAGTAGAAGGGGCCGACCTCGGAGGTCGCGGCGCCGCAGCCGGTCCGGGTCGCCTCGGTGAACAGCCGCGTGGTCGCGGGCTGGTACTGGCTTCCGCGGCGGCTGAACTCGTCGGCCCAGAACTCCTGGACGCTGTTGACGATCGCGACGGTGCGGCAATCCTGCTTGGTGTTGGCGTCCTGGCCGGTCTGGCATTCCCGCTGGATCTGGGTGTTGTCGCCCTCGACCTGGTCGATGCCGGGAAACCGCTATCTGGGGACGCTCCACCGAACGGGTTGACGCCCAGCAGCAACGCGATGAGCAGGCCGATGACGCCGAGCCCGCCGCCGATGGTCGCCCGGCCGCCGGGGAGGCGCCTTCCTCTGGTGTCCTCCACCTGGGAGGTGTCGAGCTGGCTGTTCTCGTCGAAGCGCATGGGTTCGTCCGTGTCCGGCCGAGGCGGCCCCCGCGCGCGCGGCCTGTGTTGAGCCCTGGCTCAGCGCCTGGGCCGGAAGGCGTCCTTGAGCTTCTCGCCGGCCTGCTTCAGGTTGGCCCTGGTCTGGTCGGCGCGCCCCTCGGCTTCCAGCGCCGGGTCGCGGGTGGCCCGACCAGCGGCCTCCTTGACCTGGCCCTTCAGCTCCTGCGACTTGTTGCGGGTCTTGTTCCGAGCCCTGGCGCGGCTGCGGTCGTCGAGCGCCATCTCGCCCTCCTTGTTCATGACCGTCCCGTCCTGGCTTTCCGCGTCGGCGTCCGGCAAACCGCGCCAACCCGGCGGGGATTGGACGCACCGCGCCGTGGCACCCAGCGGCCCAGGGACCGGCCAGAAGGAGCGTGGTGTCCATGCCGTCGAAGTCGGCGAAGAAGAGGTGAGCAACCACCTCGCGTCCGGTCGGTCAGTCGGGGAGGAGCGGCACCTGCATGCCTTGGTCGCGGCCGAGCAGCACCGCCCGGGTGATCGCGGCCGACCCGAAGCGGTCGTGCACGTCGTCGATCGCGGCGTCGAGCGCGCTCTGGCTGCGACGGTCGAACGGCAGGGTGAGCTGGATGGCGCGGCTGTCGTCGAGGTTGCCGAGCGTCACGCCGATCAGCGTGAGACCCTGCGCCTCGATCGTCGGCATCGCCGCGGCCAGCAGCCCTCTGGCCATCGCGAGGATCATCTGGGTCTGCGCGGTGGGCTGGGACAGCGTGTGCGAGCGGGTCGCTCGGGAGAAGTCGTCGAAGCGGAACCGGAGCATGACCGTGCGGCAGACCCGCTCGGCCGCCCGTAGCCGTCGGGTCACGCGGTCGACCAGCCCGACGAGCACCGTGTCGAGGTCCTCGGGTGACCTCGGCCGGCGGCCGAGCGCGCGTTGCGACCCGATCGAGCGACGCCGCCGGCCGACGTGCACCGGCCGGGGATCCCGGTTGTGGGCCAGCGCGTGGAGGTGGCGGCCAGCCGCCTGACCGAGCATGGCGACCAGCGCCGTCTCGGCGAGCTGGGCGACCTGGCCGACGGTCGTGATCCCCCGGTCGTGGAGCTTGCCGGCGGTGACCGTCCCGACGCCCCAGAGCCGTTCGACCGGCAGGGGGTGGAGGAAGGCCAGCTCGCCGTCGCATGGCACCACCAGCAACCCGTCGGGCTTGGCCACGCCGCTGGCCACCTTGGCGAGGAACTTGGTCCTGGCCACCCCGACCGTGATCGGCAGGCCGACCCGCTCGAGGATGTCGCGCCGCAGGCGTACGGCGATGTCGGCCGGTGGTCCCGAGAGCCGCCGCAGCCCGCCGACGTCGAGGAACGCCTCGTCGATCGAGAGCCCCTCGACCAGCGGCGTCGTCTGGTTGAACACCTCGAACGCCGCCTTGCTCGCCTCGGCGTAGGCGCCCATCCGGGGCTGGACCACGATCGCCCGCGGGCAGAGCTGGCGGGCCTGTGCGCCGTTCATCGCCGTGCGGACCCCGTAGGCCTTGGCCTCGTAGCTGGCCGCGAGCACGACGCCCGCCCCGACGATCACCGGGCGGCCGCGCAGACGAGGATCGTCTCGCTGCTCGACCGAGGCGTAGAACGCGTCGAGGTCGGCGTGCAGGATGGTTGCCTCGCTGTTCATCGAACACATGTTCGCACCCGGGGTGGCGGGTGGCAACGCGGCTGGCGGGAGCAAGCTGCCCACCCCGCATCTCGACATGAAAACGAATGCATGCGATCGTATGCGTCGCCGCGTACCGTCCGGCTACCCGGGTCCGCACGACAGGCACACCGCATTGTCCGGCCAAGCCGGGCGAATTCGACATGGAGGAGCGGGGATGAGGAGCCGTCTCAGGTGGCCCGTCCTGGTGGCGGCGGCGACGCTGCTGCTCGCGGCCTGCAGCCAGGGGTCCGAACCGAAGACAACCGCAAGCCAGAGCCCGGCCACCACCGGTTGTGCCAGCACGGGCGAGCTCACGATGTGGGAGCGGTCGGGCGGCAACAAGCAGATGGTCGACCTGCTCGTACAGGCTTGGAATACCAAGAACCCCAACTGCAAGATCAAGCTGACCTACATCCCGCACACGGAGATGGTCGGCAAGATCGCCCAGGGAATCGCGTCCGGTGAGGTGCCCGACCTGATGGGCATGGACCTCATCTATGCCCCGCAGTTCGAGAAGGCGCAGCAGCTGGTGGACCTCACCGACAGGATCAGCTCGTGGCCGGAGCTGAAGACCGCCAGCAAGGGGCACATGACGGTCGCCACCTGGGACAACCGGCTCTACGGTGTCCCGCTCTACGCCGACGTGTCGGCGCTGTTCTACAACAAGGACCTCTTCAAGAGGGCCGGTCTCGACCCTGACAAGCCGCCCACGAGCCTGGCGGAGATGCGCGAGTACGCGGACAAGATCACCGCGTTGGGCGGCGGCATCAAGGGCTACTACCTGCCGGGCAACTGCGCCGGCTGCAACATCTTCACCGTCGGGCCGTTGATGTGGGCCTCGGGCGCCAAGATCGAGGCGGCCGGTCCGGGCGACGAGCCGCTGACCGGTGACGGGGTCAAGCAGGTCCTCCAGTTCACCCGCGACATGGTGAAGGCCGGCAACGTCCACGACGGTGACCGGACCGAGAACGGCGAGACGTTCCACCTGCAGTTCGGGTCCGGCAAGGTGGGCATGATGGGCACGGGCAACTTCAACATCACCCTGGCCCGTCAGCAGAACCCGAAGATGAAGTTCGGCATCGGCCTGCTGCCCGGGGTGGCGCCGAGCTCCTCGGCCTCGTTCATCGGCGGCGACCTCGTCGTGGTCCCGAAGGGCAGCAAGCGGGTCGACGACTCGGTCAACGTGATGAAGTTCCTGCTCTCGGACGAGGTACAGGTCGAGGTGTACGCCAAGGCCCTCAACCTGACCACCCGCACCGACATGACCGACAACAAGTACTTCAAGGCCGAGCCGCTCGTCCAGGACGTGGCCAAGGCGCTCGAGGTCGGCCGCACGCCGTACACGACGACCTTCTTCGAGCAGATCAACTCGCCGCAGGGACCGTGGCTGAAGATGCTGCAGCGCGCCTACTACAGCAATGACAACATCGACACGATCATCGCTGATACGAAGAAGGCGATGAAGAGCATCGCCGAGCAGTAGTTGGCGGAGGATCGCCCTTGCACCGAGGCCCGCGAAGCCGGCTGATCGGGATCGCCTACCTGGCACCGGCACTGATCTTCGTCCTGGCCTTCACCGCCTATCCGCTGGGCCAGATGATCTGGATGTCGTTCCACAACTGGTCCCTGATCACTCCGCCGAGGTTCGTGGGTCTCGGCAACTACCGGCGGGCGTTCGCCGACGACCAGTTCTGGGTCTCCTTCGTCTTCACGCTGAAGTACACCGCGATCATCACGCCGATCCTGATCGTCGGCGGCTACCTGCTGGCGCTGCTGACCTCGCGGAACTCGCCGCTGCGCAGGCTCACGCGGACGATGGTCTTCATCCCCGTGGTGATCGGCCTGGGGGTCTCGAGCCTGCTCTGGTACTGGCTGTTCAGCACCGATTTCGGCCTGGTGAACAAGACCCTGCTCGACGTGGGGCTCATCTCCAAGCCCATCCTCTGGCTGGGGGTGGACGCCGACCGGTCGAACCTGGCGATCATCGCGTCGGTCGTGTGGAAGGTCATCGGGTTCGGGATGATCCTCTTCGTCGGCGCGATCCAGGCGGTCCCCTCCGAGATCAACGAAGCGAGCATGGTCGACGGCGCCAGCTACTGGCAGCGGGTCACGCGGGTGATCCTGCCGCTGACCATGCGCACGGTGCTGCTGGTGACGCTGGTCAGCGTGATCGGCTCGCTGCTCGCCTTCGACCAGTTCTACATCATGACCGCCGGGCAGCCGCAGAACGAGACCGCGACCTCGGTCTTCTACGTCTACCTGAACTCCTTCCCGTACCTGAGGCTCGGCTACGGAGCGGCGCTGTCGATGATCCTGTCGGTGACCATCCTGGCCTTCACGGTCGTCCAGTTGCTCCTCACGCGCCGGAGCCACGCGTGACCGCGACCGTGCCGTTGCGCCGAACCCGGACTGTCGCCGCGCGGGTGCGCCTCCGCGTCGGCCGGTCCGGCTACCTGCTCGGCGCGCTGTGCATCGTGATCTGCACGGTCATGCTCCTGCCGCTGCTCATGTCGGTGCTCGCCTCGGTGAAGCCGACGGCGGAGGCGGCGGCCTCGCCGCCCACCTACCTGCCGCACAGCCTGAGCCTGGACAGCTACGGGAGGCTCTGGAGCTACCAGCAGGGACTCCCCGCCTACCTGGGCAACAGTCTCGGCACGGCCCTGCTGGCGATCGCGTTCACGCTCGCGCTCAGCATCCCCGCGGCGTACGCGCTCGCCCGGTTCCCCATCCCGGGCAAGGAGGCGATCTTCGTCTTCCTGCTGCTGGCGCTGATCGTCCCCTACCAGGCGCTGCTGACGCCGATCTTCCTGATGTTCGCCCGGATCCGGCTGACCAACACCCTGGCCGGTCTCGCCATCCTGCACACCGCTATCCAGCTGCCGTTCAGCCTCTACGTCCTGCGCAACAGCCTCGCCGCCGTCCCGCGTGAGCTGGAGGAGGCGGCCGTGGTGGACGGCGCGTCGTCGTGGCAGGTCCTCGTCAGGGTCTTCATCCCCTCGTCGGTGCCGGCGATCGTCACCGTCGCCCTGTTCGCCTTCATCATGTCGTGGAACGAGTTCCTCGGCGCCCTGGTGATGATGAGCAGGGGCTCGCGTTTCACTCTGCCGCTGATCCTCGCCGCGGCCCGGACCGAGACCAGCCTGGGCGGCACGGACTGGGGCATGCTGCAGGCCGGCATCACCATCTCGATCATCCCGTGCGTGCTCGTCTACCTGCTGCTGCAGCGGTACTACGTCTCCGGGCTGATGAGCGGCGCGGTGAAGTGACCACCGGCACCGTGCGGCCCTGCTGGGGCTGGGCGCTCCCTTGGGTCAGCCGTTGCCGCCGGTCGCCGGGGGCGCGGTGGAGTCGCGCACGATCAAGGCAGGCTTGAAGACCTCGAGGCTCGGCTCGCGCGAGGCATCCGGGTCACGCGCCAAGGCGATCGCGAGGGCGACGGCGTGGCTGACGATCTCCGAGATCGGCATCCGCACGGTGGTGAGCGCGGGCACGGTGTGGCTCGCGATCAGGATGTCGTCGTAGCCCACCACGGAGAGCCGGTCGGGGACGGTGGCGCCGAGGCTGTGCGCGGCGTGCAGGACCCCGACGGCGACCAGGTCCGTCGAGGTCGCCACCGCCGTGGGCGGCTCCGGCAGCTCCAGCAGGCGCCGCAGCGCCGCATCGCCCCCGGCCAGGGTGTTCGGGCAGCGCTCGACGTAGCCGGAAGGGACGCCGCCGAACCGGTCGCGCATGAAGTCGAGGTACGCGTCCTCCCGCACCCGGTATTCACCGGGCAGCTCGGCGTTCACGAACGCGATCCGTCGGTGCCCCAGGGACTCGAGGTGGCCGAGGCCGGCCCAGATGCCGGCCCGGTCGTCGGTGTCCGCCGTCGGGAACTCGAGCGGGCTCGTCCCCTGCCAGAGGGCCACCACCGGCACGCTCGAGTTCCTCAGGTCGGCCAGGACCTGGGGCTGAACCTGCAGGTCGCCGAGCAGCACGATGGCATCGGTGTGCCGGGTCTCGAGCACGGAGGTCAAGGGGGTCGCCTCGTCGAGGCGACCGTGGACGTGGCCCAGCACCACGTTGTACCCGTGCGCCATCGACTCGAGCACCAGGGTCTCGATCGCCCCCGCCCAGAAGGGGTCGCTGAAGTCCCGCACCACGGCACCGATCAGGTTCGTCGCCGCCCCCCGCAGACCGCGAGCCAGCGGATTGGGCCGGTAGCGGAGCCGGCGCGACGCCTGGATGACACGCTCGCGGGTCTCGGGCGCGATGGGGACCCTGGTCGGGGTGCCGCTCAGCACCCGCGACACGGTGCTCTGGGAGACCTCGGCCGCGGCCGCGATGTCGCGCATCGTCGCCACGGGGCGCCGGGCCGCCGACCGCGCCAACTGCTCGGTCTGCCCGGGAGCATCGTCCGGCGTCGACCCGGGACCGTGCTTGCTTGGTGACATCGCTGCCAGGCTAGCACGAATACGATTGCACTCAGGCACTTTCGGCCGCGGCCGTGGCCCTCCTCGGCCCCTACATCGGGCTTATGAGCTGAAAGTAGTTGTCGTCCGGGTCGGAGAAGGTGGCGATCCAGGATTCGGGCGCTTCACCGGGCTGGTACGGCTCCTGGACCACCGTGGCGCCGGCGGCGGCGAGGCGTCCGAAGTCGCCCTTCACGTCAGGGCTCTCGATGTTCCAGATCACCCTGCCCGGGTGGGCGTTGGGGCCCTTCACCTGGTCGTGCGGTCCGACGGCGATCCAGCCGCTGCCGATCTGCCAGCCGCTGAAGTCACCGTCTCCCCAGCCGGGCTCGCCGAACAGCTTGGTGTAGTAGTCCCTCAGGCGTTGCGGGTCCTCCGACCCGACCAGGATGCCGTTCAGGTTCATGGCTGACTCCTTTCTTGCGCACGGTTAGGATGCCCGCGTGCTCCGTGTTGACGGGGCCACACGCTGTCGAGGGGAGACGTCGATGGTCGCGGTGGGCCTGCTCGTTCGCCTGGTGGCCAAGCCCGGCAGGGAGGCGGAGGTGGCCAGCTTCCTCGAGGGAGGCCTGGCGCTGGTCCAAGAGGAACCGGCGACGGTCGCGTGGTTCGCGATCCGCCTCGGGCCGTCGGAATTCGGCATCTTCGATGCCTTCCCCGACGACGCGGGCCGGCAGGCCCACCTGGCGGGTCGGGTCGCCGACGCCCTGATGGCGCAAGCTGCCGAGTTGTTCGAGCAGCCGCCGGTGATCGAGCCGGTCGACGTCATCGCGGCCAAGCTGCCTGGATAGCTGCCGCCCCATGCGACGGCATCGCATGCCCCCCTCTGTGCCTGTCCAAGCGCTCAGCGTGACAACGCTTCGATGGTACCGCTCGGGGCGGTCACGGGCTCCGCCACGCGCCTCGCTCCTGGAGCACGGCCCGCAGGGCCGTGACGTCGTCGCTCAGGATACCGTCCACGCCGAGGTCGAGCAGGCGGCGGATCTCGTCCGGCTGATTCACCGTCCACACCTGCACCGGGAGGCCGAGGGCGTGGGCGTAGGCGAGCAGCCGCGGCTCGACCAGCGGGATGCGGCCCCAGCCGGTCGGCACCTGCAGGCAGGCCGCGGCGCCGGCCACGACCCGGCGGGGCAGGAGCCGCCAGGCGGCCACGCGCAGCCGCCGCACCTCGTTGGGCCCCATGGAGGTGCACAGTCTCGGCCCGAAGGCGGCCCGCACGCGGGCGAGGCGCCGGTCGGCGAACGAGCCGATGCAGACGCGGTCGATCGCGGCGGTGCGCCGCACCAGGTCGATCACCGGGTCGACGACGTCGTCGGTCTTGAGCTCGATCACCACCCGGGCCTCGGCCCAGCTGGCGAGCACGTCCTCGATCAGCGGGATCGGCTCCCTGCCGCCGATGCGGGCGGCACGCACCTCGCGCCAGGGCAGCTCGGCCACGGCGCCGCCGCGGTCGGTGACCCGGTCGAGGGTGGGGTCGTGGAGGGCGACGAGGACGCCGTCGGCGGTCAGGCGGGCGTCGGTCTCGAACCAGCGGTAGCCCAGCTCCCAGGCGCGCCCGAAGGCGGCGAGGGAGTTCTCCAGGCCGTCGACCGAGCCGCCGCGGTGGGCGCAGGCGATCGGCTGGCCGCCGTTGTCCAGGAACGGCGGCACGGCACGGGTCATCGCCCCTCGCGCAGCCGTGCCACGGTCTGCTCCACCCGCCGGCGGCGGGTCTCGGGCCGTTTGGCCTGGGCGATCCACTCCACGTGCTCGCGGCGGTGCGTGTAGGAGAGGCGCTCGAAGGCGGCACGGGCCGCCGCGTCGCCGGCGAGCGCGGTCGCGAGGTCCTCGGGGACCTCCACCTCCCGCGGTGCCAGGTCGGGCTCCAGCTCGACCGTCACCTCCTCGCCCACGGCCACCCCGGCGCCGTCACGCACCGTCCGGTTGACGGGGAGGTAGTAGCGGCTCCCGTAGACCGCCACTGTGGTGCGGTAGCGGTAGCCGTTGATGGTCACCTGGACCGGCGCCCGGGCGCGGCCGAACAGCGCCGGCACGTCAAGGGGCACCTCGACGAAGGCCCCGGGTCCCTCGCTCCGGAGCACCGCCTCGAACCGCTGCGCGTCCATGGCGTGCCTCAGCCGCCGAGGTGCTCGAGGAGCAGGGCGGTGATGCGCTCCGGCTGCTCCACGACGGCCAGGTGGGCGGCGTCGGAGACCAGCTCGCGGTGGGCGTGGCTGATGCCGGCCACGATCGCGTCGGCGTGCGGCGGGGGAGTGGCGCGGTCGTCCAGGGCCGCCACCACCAGCGTCGGCGCCTTGATGGCGGGCAGGTCCGGGCGCAGGTCCATGGCGCCGATGGCCTCGCAGCAGCCGGCGTAGCCTTCGCCGGGGATGGTGGCCAGCGTCGCCAGGATGCCGTCGACGATCTCCGGCTCGCGGCGGCGGAACGCCGGCGTGAACCAGCGGGCCGCAGCCGTCTCGGCCAGCGCGGCGGTGCCCTTCGTGCGGGCCACGGCCGCCCGCTCGGCCCAGAGCTCGGGCGGGCCGAGCAGGGCCGAGGTGGAGACCAGCGCGAGGCGCTCCACCCGCTCGGGCGCGTGCGCGGCCAGCCACATGCCGACCATGCCGCCGAGCGAGAGCCCGCACAGCGACACCCGGTCGATGCCCAGCCCGTCGAGCAGGGCGAGCAGGTCCTGGCCGAGCTCGGCCAGCGTGTACGGGCCCGGCGGTACCTCGGAGCGCCCGTGCCCGCGGTGGTCGTAGCGCAGCACCTGGAAGCGCTCGCGCAGGGCGGGGAGCTGCCGGTCCCAGATCTCGCCGGTGGTGCCGAGCGAGTTGCTCAGCACCAGCACGGGCGCGCCGGACGGCCCGTCCAGCTCGTGGTGCAGCCGCGCCGCGGTCACCGCGGCCTGCCCTCGTCCATGGCGGCTCCTTCGGTGTGAGGTCCGGCTCTTGGTACCCGCCGGGCGGTGTGCGGTCAACTCACCGACGCCGGACTTGACGGAACTGGTCTCCGGCCGGTAGGCCGTTGCGGAGCGAACAACAGGAGGCGCCGGGATGCGCACCCAGGTCGGGATCGTCGGCGCCGGGCCGGCCGGGCTGGTGCTCACGCACCTCCTGGCCCGCGCCGGCATCGACTCGGTGGTGCTGGAGAACCGCAGCCGCGCCTACATCGAGCAGCGCGTCCGCGCCGGCGTGCTGGAGCAGAACACCGTCGACCTGCTGCGCGAGCACGGCCTGGCGGACCGGCTGGACCGCGAGGGCATGGTGCACCACGGCCTCGAGCTGCGCTTCGCCGGCCGCGGCCACCGCATCCCCCTGAGCGAGCTGACCGGCGGCCGCGCCATCACCGTCTACGGTCAGCAGGAGGTGGTCAAGGACCTGGTCAAGGCGCGGCTGGACGCCGGCGGCGAGATCCTCTTCGAGGTCGAGGACGTCAGCTTGCACGACCTGGGATCCCAGCGCCCGGCCATCCGCTTCCGCCATGACGGTGGCGAGCACGAGTTGCGCTGCGACGTGGTGGCGGGCTGCGACGGCTACCACGGCATCTCGCGGGCGTCCATCCCTCCCGGCGTGCTCACCGCCTACGAGCGCGAGTACCCGTTCGCCTGGCTCGGCATCCTGGCCGAGGCGCCCCCGTCGTCCGAGGAGCTGATCTACTGCTCCTCGGAGCGCGGCTTCGCCCTGCACAGCATGCGGTCCCCCAAGGTGACCCGCCTGTACCTGCAGGTCGACCCGGCCGAGGACCTCGCCAACTGGCCCGACGAGCGCATCTGGCAGGAGCTGCGGGCACGCTTGGCCACCGACGACGGCTGGACCCTGGCCGACGGGCCGCTGCTCGAGAAGGGCATCACCTCGATGCGCAGCTTCGTGGTCGAGCCGATGCAGTACGGCCGGCTCTACCTGGCCGGCGACGCCGCCCACATCGTCCCGGCGACCGGCGCGAAAGGCCTCAACCTGGCCGTCGCCGACGTGCGCATCCTCGCCGAGGCGCTGCAGGACTGGTACCGCACCGGGCGCACCGACCTGCTGGACGCCTACTCGGCCGCCTGCCTGCGCCGCGTCTGGCGGGTGCAGCAGTTCTCCTGGTGGATGACCTCGATGCTGCACCTGTTCGACGACAGCGGCGGCTTCGACCGCCACCTGCAGCTCTCCCAGCTCGCCTACGTGTGCAGCTCCAGGGCGGCGGCGACCAGCCTGGCCGAGAACTACGTGGGCCTGCCGCACGTCTGAGCGCGCGGCAAGCCGCTACCTGGGCGTGAGCACGCAGAACTCGTTGGCCTCCGGGTCGGCCAGCACCACCCAGGGGACGTCGCCCTGCCCGACGTCCGCCGGGACGGCGCCGAGCGACCGCAGCCGGGCCACCTCGGCGGCGTGGTCGTCGTCCGGGTAGGGGGCCACGTCCAGGTGCAGGCGGTTCTTCACCCGTCGCAGGTCGTCCACCCTGATGAACTCGACGTAGGGGCCGTTGCCGGAGGGGGAGCGGAGCGACGCCCACCCCTCGCCGGACCGCACCAGCGGCCAGCCGGCCGCCTCGGTCCAGAATCCGGCGAGCTCCTGCGGGTCCGCGCAGTCGACCACGATCGCGGCCACCGCCCCGGTGGTCCGGTACGCGTCTCGCGGGTCGAGCACGCAGAACTCGTTGCCGCCGGGGTCGGCCAGCACCACCCAGGGGACCTCGCCCTGGCCGATGTCGACCGGACGGGCACCGAGCCCGGTGAGCCGCGCGACCGTCGCCGCCTGCTCGTCGGCGGAGGCGCTGCGCAGGTCGAGATGGACCCGGTTCTTGCCCACCTTCGGCTCGGGGACGGGCACGAAGACCAGCGGCACGCCGAGGCCGTCCGGCTCCGGCGGCTCGACCACGACCTCCTCGGGCTCCTCCATCGTGACGGCCCAGCCGAGCGCCTCGGCCCACCACCGCCCCAGCGCCGCCGGGTCGGCGGCGTCCACCACGAGATGCTGGAACCTGGTCGGCATCGGCGCATCCTCCCCGGACGTCGGTGCGGCGGGCAAATGAGTTGTGCCTCGGACAACCCCCCCGGGTCACCGGGCGCTGGCATCCTGGTCCTGGTCCGTCATGGGGCCTGCTCGTCGGGGCCGCTCCGCTCGGCCGGGGCGTCGGCGGCGGTGAGGCGGCCGGCCTCGGTGACGCGGCGCAGGAACTGGCGCGTGCGCGCCTGCCTCGGCGCGCCGAACAGCTCCTCCGGGGCGGCGCGCTCCAGCACCGCGCCGCCGTCCAGGAAGCAGACCTCGTCGGCCACCTCACGGGCGAAGCCCATCTCGTGGGTGGCGATCACCATCGTCATGCCGTCGTCCTTGAGCTGCCGGATGACCGCCAGGACCTCGGTCACCAGCTCCGGGTCCAGCGCCGAGGTGACCTCGTCGAGCAGCATCAGCCTGGGCCTGGTCGCCAGCGCGCGCACGATGGCGACGCGCTGCTGCTGGCCGCCGGAGAGCCGGTCGGGGTACTCGGCCGCCTTGCCGGCCAGCCCGAAGCGGTCGAGCAGCTCCCTGGCCTCCTCCTCGGCCGCGCGTCGCTGGCTGCCGTGCACCTTGCGCGGCGCCAGGGTGACGTTGTCGAGCACCGACAGGTGCGGGAACAGGTTGAACGACTGGAAGACCAGGCCGATGCGGCGCCGCACCAGGTCGGCCCGGGCGCGCGGGTCGGTGATGTCCTCCCCGTCGAGCAGGATCACGCCGTCGTCGACCGTCTCGAGCAGGTTGATGCAGCGCAGCAACGTCGACTTGCCGGACCCGGACGCGCCGATCAGCGCGGCGACGCGGTGCGGCTCGACGGCGAGGTCGACGTCGCGCAGGACCACGTTGCCGGCGAACGACTTGCGCACCCGGCGCACCTCCAGCACCGGCGCGGTCATACCGCCCCGCCCTGCCCGCGGCGGCGCTCGGAACGCGCCGCGAGCGCGTCGGTCAGCCTGGTCATCGGGATGGTGAGCAGCACGAACAGCCCCCCGGCGACCACGTACGGGGTGAAGTTGAACGAGGTGGCGGTCTCGATCCCCGCCGCCCGCACGGCGTCGATGGCACCGAGGATCGACACCAGGCCGGAGTCCTTCTGCAGCGACACCAGGTCGTTCAGCAGCGGCGGCACCACCCGGCGGACCGCCTGGGGCAGCACCACGTAGCGCATCGTCTGGCCGCTGGACAGGCCGAGCGAGCGGGCGGCGGCACGCTGGCTCGGGTGGACCGAGTCGATCCCGGCGCGGAACACCTCGGCCACGTAGGCCGAGTACGTCAGCACCAGCGCCGCCCCACCGTAGAACACCGTCGAGTCCGGCAGGCCCTCGAGGCGCAGCCCGGGCACGCCGAGGCCGAGCAGGAGGATCACCAGGATCAGCGGCAGCCCGCGGAACAGGTCGGTGTAGGCGGCGGCGAGCAGGCGCAGCGGGAAGAACACCGGGCCGCGCAGCGTGCGGCAGCCGGCGACCACCAGGCCGAAGACGAGGATGAAGACCTCGCAGACCAGCATCACCCGCACGTTCAGCGCCAGCCCCCGCAGGATGCTCGGGAACGAGCGCGTGGCGTAGCCCCAGTCGAAGAAGCTCTCCCGCACCCGCGGCCACCCGGGCGAGCGGGTGACCGCCAGCCACAGGAGGGTGCCGAGCACCACCGTGGAGGCGGCGGCGACCAGCGCGGAGCGGGTGGCGGCGCGCCGCCGGACGCGGTCGCGCTCGCGCTGCAGCGGCGACGGGACGTAGGCGTCGTCCCCGCGCGGCTGCCCTGCCGCGGTCCCGGCGGCGCGCACGGCGCCTATGCGAGGACCGGGGCGCCGACGCTGGCCGAGAGCCAGCGGTCCTGCAGCTTCTTCAGGTCGCCGTTGCCGCGCAGAGCGTCCACCGCCTTGGACACGCAGGCCGTCAGCGGGCTGCCCTTCTCGAGCACCAGGCCGAACTCCTCGGGATTGGGCCCGGTGGGCGGGAGCTGCCCGACGATCTTGGCGGCGGCGATCTCGGCGGCGGTGACGTAGAACGCGGTGGGCAGGTCGAGCACGAGCCCGTCGATCTGGCCGTTCTTCAGCGCGGCCTTGGCCACGTCGTTGGTGTCGAACACGGCCGGCTGCTTGCCCGGCTTGATCTGGTCGACGATCGCGCGGTAGCTGGTCGTGCCGACGGCGGCGCCGAGCTTGGCGTCCTTCAGGTCGCCGATCGAGGCGGCGCCGGCGATGGGCGAGTCCTTGAGCGCGACCACCGCCTGGGAGACCACGTAGTAGCCGCTCGAGAAGTCGACCGCGCGCCTGCGCTCCTCGGTGATCGAGACCTGGTTGATGTCGAAGTCGAACTTCTTCGGGCCCGGCTGGATCACCGAGTTGAACGGGGCCACCGCCCAGGCGACCTCGCTCTCGGAGAAGCCGAGCTTGCCGGCGACGGCGTAGGCGACGGCGCTCTCGAAGCCCTGCCCGTTGGCCGGGTCGTCGTCCTTGAACCAGGGCTCGTAGGCCGGCTTGTCCGTGCCGACGGTCAGCTTTCCCGTGCTGACCAGCTGCAGTTTGTCCTTGGCGCAGGCGTCGGCGCCCGCGCTGGTGGCCGCGGCCCCGCCCTCGTCCTTGGGGGCGCACGCGGCCAGCAGCAGCGCCACCCCGAGCAGGGCGGCGACGGGACGGAGCTGTCGGCTGGTCACGACAGCAGTAAAGCGCAGCGCCGGTGGGGTGGCAACGCGAGCGTGCCGGCCGCGCTCGCGCCCTTCGACCGGCCCGGGTTGCGGTGCACCGCGGCTGCTGCGCACGATGGGACGATGATCGGGCTCGACCTGCTACCTGGTGCCGCCACGCCGTCGTCCTCCGACGAGCTGGCGGTGCTCGGCGGCATGGCCGTCGCGCTCGCCGGTTGCGTGCTGCGGCCGCTGTGGCCGACGGCCCGGCTGGTGGTGACGGCCGTGCACGAGCTCGGCCACGCGATCGCCGCGCTCCTGCTCGGCGGCAAGGTCAACCGCGTCCATCTTTGGCTGAACACCGCCGGCCTGACCAGCTACTCGCTGCCAGGCGACAGCGGGCGGCTGCGCAGCGCCGCGGTGGTCACGGCCGGCTACCCGGCGCCGGGGATCGCCGGCGTGCTCGGCGCCGCGCTGGTCGTCGCCGGCGCGGCACGCTGGTGGGTGGCAGCCGACGCGCTGGTGGCGCTCGCCCTGCTGGTGCTGTGGGTGCGCAACCCCTGGGGCATCTGGTCGACCCTGCTGGCCGCGGTCAGCCTCGGCTGGCTCGCCTGGGCCGGGCCGCCACGGCTGGTCGCGGCCGTCGGCGCCGGCCTGGTCGTGCTCCTGCTGGTCGGCGGCTGGCGCGCCGCGCTGGCGCACGCCTCCGGCCGCGAGCGCGGCCTCGGCGGCGTGTCCGACGCGGTGCTCGCCTCCCGCTTCCTGCCCGTGCCGGTGCCGGCCTTCAGGGCGATGTTCGTGATCGCCGCATCCGCCACCCTGCTCGCCGGTGCCTGGCTGCTGCTGACGGCTGCGGCCCGCTGACCGGGCCGGCGTCGACCGGACGGGCGGTCGCGTGGCCGGCTGGCGGGAGCAGGCTAGCCTGGACGACGTCCCACACCGCGATCGCGGCTCGCCGTCGGCGGAGCCCCTTGGGAGGATCAGGCATGGCTGTCTCATCGCTGATGGTGCCGCTCGGCTCGGCCGCGCCCGAGTTCGAGCTGCCGTCCGTCGCGGGGCCACGGGTGGCCCTTGCCGAGATCGACGCGCCGGCGTTGCTGGTGATGTTCCTCTGCAACCACTGCCCCTACGTGCGGCACGTCGAGCGGGCGCTCGCCGCGACCGTGGCCGAGTACGCCGAGCACGGCGTGGGCGCGGTGGGGATCTGCAGCAACGACACCGACGCCCACCCGGGCGACGGCCCGGCCGGGCTCGCCGACCAGGCACGCCGTGCCGGCTTCACCTTCCCCTACCTGGTGGACGCCAGCCAGCAGGCCGCCAAGGACTACAAGGCGATGTGCACCCCCGACCTGTTCGTCTACGACGCCCGGCGCACCCTCGCCTACCGCGGCGCCTTCGACGACAGCACCCCCGGCAACGGCCGACCCGTCACCGGCGAGCGCCTGCGCCAGGCGCTCGACCACGTGCTCCGCGGCGAGCCCGTGCCCGAGCCGCACAAGCCCAGCACCGGCTGCAGCCTCAAGTGGAAGCCCGGCAACCAGCCCGACTGGCTGATCACGACCTTCTGAGCACCACAGTCCCCTCCAGGAACCCCACGATCTCGCCGACCGTCTGGCGGCCGTCGAGCAGCGCCGCGTCGTTGTGGTCGGCCCCCGGCACGAGCACGAACCGCTTGGGCACGGAGGCCGCGTCGTAGAGCCGCCTGCTGAGCGCCGCCGGCACGATCCCGTCGCGTTCGCCCGCGATCACCAGCAGCGGCACCGTCAACCGCGCCACCCGGGCGGCGGACGCGTACCGGTCGGTGAGCAGCAGCCTGACCGGTAGCCAGGGATAGTGCAGGCGCCCGACGTCGGCCAGCGACGTAAACGGGGAGCGCAGGACCAGCGCGGCCGGCGGCCGCTCGACCGCCAGACGGAGCGCGACCGCCGCCCCGAGGGACTCCCCGAGGTAGGCGATCCGGGCCGGGTCGACCTCCGGGCGGGCGGCGAGCCAGGCCTGGGCCGCCCGGGCGTCGGCGGCCAGGCCGTCCTCGGACGGCCGGCCGGGGTTGCCGGCGTAGCCGCGATAGTCGAACAGCAGCACCGACAGCCCCGCGCGGGACAGCGCGGCGGCCAGCGGCGCGCGCAGCGCCCGGTTGCCGGCGTTGCCGTTGCAGACCAGCACGGCGGGCCCGCGGCCGCCGCCTGGGGCCGGCAGGAACCAGCCGCCGAGCCGGAGGCCGTCCTCGGTCTCGAAGACGACCTCCTGGCTGCCGGCCAGCACCGACGCCGCCGCCGGCACCCGGCCGGGCCAGGGGAAGTAGATCAACCGCCGCTGCTGCGACCAGACCAGCCCCAGCCCGACCGCGACCAGCAACGCGATGGTGACCAGGGCGGCGGGCATCGCGCGTGTTCCTCCTCCCCGCCAGGCACGTCGAGCCATGGTCGTCCGTCCCGCCACTGTAGGTGGCTTCGGCTCCAGCATGGCGCCGCCGCCCGCGCGGCGCACGCACTCGTGAGGTGGCGACGACCGAGGAGCCTGCCCAGGACCTAGAATGTGGCCGTGCGCTGGACTCGGGTGGTCGTCGTCGCCGG
>Ga0307278_10000203_pt1 | contig 30559 bp, 41 predicted proteins | sample ER_DNA_117_FD_194482 | JGI IMG/M metagenome (GOLD analysis project Ga0307278, IMG submission 194482) | Bulk soil microbial communities from the East River watershed near Crested Butte, Colorado, United States - ER_DNA_117 | ecosystem: Environmental > Terrestrial > Soil > Floodplain | place...
AGGTCGTGTCCCAGGCGCCGGAGTCGGCCGCGCGGCGCGCGGCGACCGGTCCTGCTCCTGTGGAGCCGTCGGTGGTGCCCCCAGGCAGGGGCCCAACGGTGCCTGCGGCGGCTCCAGCCGCGGCCATTCCGGCACCGCCACCGGCGGCTGCCCCGCCGCTCGGGGAACGCGGAGCGGCGGCGCGTCCGGCCGTGGAAGCCTTGAGCCGCGCAGGGGCGGGAGCTGCCGCTGGTGCCATCGGGGGGGCAGCGCTTGAGCCAGAACATCCCGTGCGTGGCGCGGTCACTGGCGGGCTAGCCGGAGCGGCCCTCCTCGCAGGGGTACCGCCCCTGATGCGTGCCCTGCGGAGCGGTGAGCGGGCGGCCGCCCCCGTCCTCGAAGATGTCGCCGCGGCGGTCCGGCCGGGACCACCACCTGTCTTTGCCAGCGCGATCAACCCGGACGAGTACGTCAACGTCGCGAAGTTCGCCCTCGATCCCACGGGCGAAGCGCGGCTGCGTGAGGAAGTCGTCAAGGTGGTGCAGACCGAACACCTGCACCCCAAGCAGCGCGTGTCGTGGGACGAGACGCGCGCGATCGCGCAAGAGATCGGCCTCTCGCCGGACGATGTGCTCAAGGGCGAGGCGGCGCGGCTCAACGGGGCCGAGATGCTCGCGATCCGCAACGTCGTGCGGACGAATGTCGAGGAAATCGAGCGGCTCACGCGCACGCTCGGGAGTGGGCCCGTCGCGGCTGAGGAAGCCGATAGGCTCACCCGGGCGATTGCCAACCGCGAGGATCAGAACGCGGCCCTCCTCGGGCGCTTCACCCGCGCGCGCACGGCGGCCGGGCGCAATCTCAACAACCTCAAGATCCTGGCGCAGCGCACGAATGATCCGGTCGTCTGGCTCGCGAAGGCCCAGCAGATCGCCGGCGAGGCCGGCTTCGATCTCGAAGTGCAGACGAAGGTGCGCGAACTGTTGAACACCGACAACCGCGAGGAGTTGGTGCGCTATCTCGCCAGCCTGCGCCAGGCGTCTTGGGGAGAGAAGGCGACCACGCTGTGGAAAGCCGGGCTCTTGACGAACCCCAAGACGCACATCGTCAACATCACGTCCAACACGACGATGGCCGCGCTGGAGACGGCGAAGGACAATCCGGCGGTCCTATTCGATTGGCTGCTCGCCAAAGTGACGGGACAGCGGACCAAAGCGCCGACGACGGCGGAGACGCTGCGCGCCTCCTGGGAGGGGGCCCGGCAAGGCGCGCGGGAGGCGCGCGACCTCCTGCGAGGGCGACCCGTGGAGGAGGCGCTCTCCAAGTTCGACATCCCGAAGGAAGTCCACTTCGACAACGCCATCCTCGAGACGTACACGCAGACGGTATTCGGGCTCCTCAACGCGGAAGATCGTGTCTTTCGCGGCGCGGCCCTGCAACGCTCGCTCGCGGAGCAGGCCCAGGTGCTCGCCAAGCGTGAAGGCCTGCAGGGCGAGGCGCGCTTGGCGCGCGTCCGCGAGCTCCGCGCGAATCCTCCCGACGAGTTGGCCACGCAAGCGATTGCGGACGCGGAGGTTTCGACCTTTCGAGACGTGACGGCGCTCAGCCAAGCGGCGTCCGGCTTTCGGCATCTCGGCACGCTCGGCGAACTCGTCCTCCCGTTCCGTCGCACCCCGTCCGCTGTCGCGACGCGGGTGCTGGAGTACTCACCGATCGGATTCGGCAAAGGTGGACTCGAGGCCATCGCGGTCTGGCGGGCGGCCACCGCGGGCAAGGCGATCGGTGCCGCGCAGAAGCGCGCGGCCGAGATCCTCGGGCGGGCCACCACTGGACTTGCCCCTCTCACGATGGGCTATCTGCTCTACCGCGAGGGGCTCGCCACGGGCGCGGCACCCGCGAGCCAACGCGAGCGGGAGCGGTGGCGCCTCGAAGGTCGACAGCCGAACAGCGTGCTCCTCGGCGGCGAATGGCGCAACGTCGGTCGGCTCTCGCCTGCGGGGAATCTCTTTGCCGTCGGGGCGAACATGGCAGCGGCACTAGACGCGGATGAGACGCCGAGTTTCCTCGAACGCGCTGGCCAGCTCGGGGTGGCCTCGCTGCGGACGGTCGCCGATCAACCGTTTGTCACTGGCCTCCGGACCGCCACCGAAGCGATCATCAATCCCGTCGAACAGGGCAGCCGGGCCGTCACGGACCTCGCCGGGTCGGTCGTGCCTGCGGGCGTAGCGGCCACCGCGCGTGCGTTTGACCCAACGGTGCGGAAGCCGGCCGGCATCGGCGAAACGATCCAGAGTCGCTTACCCGTCGCGAGCCGCGGCGTCCGCCCCGTCCGCAACGTGTTCGGGCAAGAGGTCCAGCGCGATCCGAGCGTTCTGGCGACGCTGCTCGATCCCACGAGCCCGCAGCGGGATGTGCGACAACAGGATGCCCTGATTCGCGAGATGGGGCGCGTGGGCGCGGGGATTCCACCGCTCAAGAAGGCGCCCGAGGAATCGGCGGACGCGTTTGCGACGCGGCAAGTGGAGTACGGCCAGCGCACCCGGGCCCGCTTGGAGCGCGTGATCCGGTCGGCCGCCTATGGCCGCGCCGACGCGGACCGGCAGCGGGATCTCATTGAGGACGCGGTGACGGACCTGCGCCGGGCGCTGGCGAAGCACCAGCGGCGTCGCGATCGGCCGGGGCGCAGGTCCCGATGAGGCGCAAGCCGTAGATGATGAGGCCGATGACGACGATCACTGGCAAGAAATCTTCGTGCGAGCTGCGCCAGGCCCAGTTCCACCCCGCGAAGCCCATCCCCATGCAGAGCAGTCCTGTGAGCGAGCGCCGAATGTGGGCGGGCACGCTTCCCCAGATCATGATGCCTTGCGGGAAGACCACGAAGAGGACCAAGGCCCACAGGCCGAGGACGAGTGGCCGCTGGTGGATGTGGGGGTCTGTGAGGACGGTAAACGCGACAAACAGGAACAGGGGCAGCGCCGCAATCATGCAGAAGCCCCAGAAGAAAAGCCACAAACGCAGCGGTGACCAGGTAGCTGCCGGTGGCAACGACGGAGAGTTCATAATTCTCCCGTGCTGAGCAATCGCTGGGCCACCAGGTGCTGCGGAGGCGCGTGGCACTCCGCAGATAGGGCGTCGCCGCAGGCTGACACAAATGCCCGATTCCGCCACAGATGCCCACGACCCCGGCGCGGGTGAGCGGCGTCACTGTCATGTGGCACCTGCGCCACGCTACTTTCCAGGATGACCGGCCCCCCCCTGCCGCCCGATGCCCCCCTGGGCCCGCCGCCCCACGGACCCGGCGGGCCGGACCTCGAGTCCTACCATAGCCTCGTCCAGCACAAGATCGAGATTGACACCGCCGTGAGCGAGCTGGTGAGTGTGCTCGCGATTATCAAAGGAGAGGTGGATCTGGTGGTGCTGCGGGCCCGGCGCCGCGTGGAGTCGTGGTATGCGAAGCACCCTGAATGGGATCGTCGGCGCCACGGTCCTCCGCCGGAGCCGCCCGCCTAGAGGCGCTGCGCTGACGGAGGCGGAGGCGGTATGCCTTGTCGTATGCTCGCATGCACGTCCGACAGTGTCGTTGACCCCGCCAGCGATACGTGTTCTCTGGGGAGAAGGGGTGGCCGTGGCAGCAGTGTATCTTGGCGGCCTGCACGGCTGCCAGATGGCCGGGGTGCGTCCGTCGGGTGACCAGGGCGAGATGGGCCGGGTTCACACACCCCCGATTGCCACAGCGGTGGTGCAGTTCATGGGCGCTCGGGATGGGACCGTGCACCTGCTCCCACATCAGGCGATGGACGCGGCGGCCCTGGTCCATGCTCCCATATCCCTGCGACCGGGCCCCGACCCACTCCCAGCAGCCGGATTCCGCGATGACATAGCCGAGCGGATGGCTGCGGGCTCGTCGGCTCGAAAGGTTGACCTGAATAAACGCGCCGATCATTCGGGCAAAGGTAACATCAACACCCAGAACAAGATAGGCGGCGACCCAAGGCGCCGTGATGCACGTCTTTGCCTTCCGCGGCCCCCCTCCCCTACGTTAGACGGATGCAGATGAGCGCCGTGGCGGTGACCGCCCTCAAAGCCCTGGAAGGGGTGCGGACTGAGTGCTACTGGGACGAGGCCGGGCTGTGCACGCTCGGGGTCGGCCATTTCCTGACCCGGAGCGAGGTCATGTCCGGCAAGGTCGCCATCGGGGAGCGCGTCGTCGCGTGGAAGGACGGGTTGACGCTGGAGCAGGTCGAGGGGTTGCTGCGCGACGATCTGTTCGACGCGGAGAGCACGGTGCGCCAGGCGGTGCACGTCCGCCTGACGCAGCACCAGTTTGACGCGCTCGTCCTCTGGGTGTTCAATGTCGGCCCGGCGGCCGCCGCCCGGTCGACGCTCGTCCGGCTCTTGAACCGGGGCGACTATGCCAGCGTGCCGGAGCAGCTGCGCCGCTGGGTCTATGCGGCGGGGCACATCAGCGCGGGCCTGCGGGCCCGGCGCGAGCGCGAGATCGCGCTCTGGGAGGGGCGCTGGCCATGAAGGCGCTGCGGCACCGCCTCGGGTACGCGGCCGCGCTCGCCGCCGTGGCGGGGATGATCTCGGCGGTGCTGGGCTTCGCGTGGCCCGTGGCGGTCGGCGTGGCCTTCGTCACGGCCTTAGTTCTCAGTCACCGCTTGGGCGATGCGCCCTGAGTGGAGTTGATGCGATGCCCCTGCAACTGCTGAGTTCACTAACCGAATCGTGGCGCGGAACGGTGCTCATCGTCGGCATCTTGGCGGCAGGACTGACGATCGGGGTGACGTTGGGCGGGTGGAGCCACGTTCCCGCGCGACTCGCCGCCCTCGAAGCCGCGCAACGGCGCTCGGATTCCCTCCGCCTCGTCACCCTCGCTGAGGTCCAGCGCCTGGCAGATTCGACGGCGCAGGATCTCCGGGACGCAATCACTGGTGTGCGGAGCCAGGTCGTGGGGATGCGCCAACTCGTCGTCCAGGGCAAATGTCTGCAACTCGCCCAATCGCGCCGGACGCCTTGGGAGAATTGCCTGCCTGACCTGATGGGGAAGCCATGATCGGGGCGTTCGTGCAGCTAAACCTGACGAGTCGGTTGCAGCGAGCGCATCCGGTTGGCTACCTCATTGAGGAAACCGGCTGTTGGACGTGGGTCGGCGCATCCTCTGGCCGCTACGGTAATTGGCAACATATGCCGGCTCACCGAGCTGTCTACGCCTTGTTGTGCGGACCGATTCCGTTCGGCCAGCACCTCCATCATCGTTGCCGGCGTCGCACTTGTGTGAATCCGGCGCATCTCGAGCTGGTGAGCCCTGGACGTCACATGGCGATCCACGGAGGAGCAGGACAGTGGCAGATCGCCAAGACACACTGCCCCGCAGGCCATGCATACGACGACGCCAATACCTGGCGCAGGCGTGATGGGCGGCGATTGTGCCGACAATGCCGACGTGATTATGTGACGCGCTGTCGAGTCGACGCCTATCTGAATCGGGTGTTGAGGACGCCCTAAATGCGAGTGCCAATCATAAGCGAAGTCACACGAGCGACCGCAATCGCTGGCGAACTCCGCAGCGCACTCCAACTCCTGATTAGCCTCCGTGAATTGGAGGGGCGGCGGCGACCCATCGACCACCAAGTGTGGGTCTCCGTGTTGAAGAACGCCGAACGGCATGTGTTGCGGGCCTTGGCGGAGTGTGACGCCGTGGGCCTCGGGCGGCAGCGACCGCCCGCTCTCTAACCCAGAGGACGGTATGGACCCGATCAGCACGCTCGTCGCGTTAGGTGGGGCCCTGGGCACCAGCTTTCTCTTAAGCCGGGTGAAGGGCCTGGACTACGCCGTCACCAACGGACGGTTGTTTCGGAAGCTGCAGCCGCTCGTGACGCTGGGCGGTGCCGTCGCCGCGCCCTGGATCGTGAGCCGGACGGGGTACGCGCTCGATCCGGCGGCGCTGGGGGCGGCGCCGCTGGCCACCGTGCTCGCGATCACGGCGGCGGAAGTCTTATCGCTCACGAAGAAGAAGGCCGTCGGGCCGCCGGCGCCCGTGGGGCCGCGGCGCTAGGCGGCGGCCGGCAGCATCGGTTCTTCCGGCGGCGTGGGGAGCGCTTCGGAGAGGCGGCCTTCCCACTGACAGATAGCGCACATGGCCCAGCCGTAGCGGGGCGGCTCCTCGAGGAGGCAGCCGCAGCTCGGGCAGAACAGTTCCACGACGTTGCACGCCACGCCCTGGTGCAGCCAAACGTGCCACTGGTTACAGTGCATGCACCGGATGCTCTTGACGGTCGAGCACGCGCCGGAGGCGTCCCAACTCATGCCGACCGTCTGCGGGAGAACGAACGCGGCGCGGCAGGCCCCGCAGGAAATCATGTAGCGGGTGGGCGAGCTGGAGAGCATCCCAGACAAGACGATGATACGCGAATGTTGGATCGTCCCCGGCAGGAAGTAGAACAGCTCGCGCGGCGCCATCTAGGAGCCGAACATCGGGTAGTCAGCGGCCAAGGCCGGGTGGCGGCTTTTCCATGCAGCGACCGCGTTATCCCATACCTTGGTGTCGCTCGTGATTGTAAAACACTGAGGCAAAAAGTTCGTTTGCGGGAAACTCCCGCTGCCCGTCCACACAATGACGTTCCCGCTGCAGCTCGCGATCTGATCGGCCGGCGGAATCAGCCAGTAGCCGTTGCCCTGCGTGCTCGGATCGACCGGGGGCGAGTCCAGCCGAAAGACGTTGTTGGTGAGTGCGAGCTTGGGGTTCAGCTTGCCGGCGTCCAACTTCCAGAACGTGCCGTGCCCGACGACGGGCAGATAGTAGGGCGGCAGGTCGATCAGCCGAAACAGGGAGTTTTGGATCGTGACGACCTTGCCGCTCCCATCGGGGACGGCGTGGTAGCTGCGGGCGCTGAAACTCATGTAGCCCTCGAACCAGGAGTCGTCGACGAGCCCGCTCGCCATGTCATCGTCCTCAATCGCATCGTCGCGACAGGCGGAGCCGCGCACGCCCCGCAGGACGAAGCCGTCGGAGCCCGCGCCATCGAAACTCACGCAATCCCCGTAGTCATTGGCCCGAAAGTTCTCGAGCGTGTAGGCAGGCGACGGGCCGTGCACGATCATGGCGTAGGCGTCGTGCAGGGTCGGATCGTAGGGGGCGGTCGAGGGGAACTGCCCGAGGACGGTCCCCCCGGTCCAGGAGAGCCGCGGTCCCGCAATCGAGACCATGTGCTGGGTAACGCCCGTCCAGGTCGCCCCGGTGGCGCCGATCGTGGTGCCGCTCGCCAGGCTCTGGCGGTCGAACGTCCCTTGGGGGCCCGTCAGCGTGATGGTGGTCCCCGTGCTGCCGCCGGGCTTGCCGTGGCAGGCGCTGGAGCCTGTGTCGCGGAACGTGCTGCCGGCGACGGGGATGAATTCCCAGGTGTAGCCCGTACTGGCGAGCGTAAGCTTCAGGACGCCGAAGGTCGAGCCGTTGAACACTTCGCTGTTGGCGATCGTCGAGACGCCCGAGTAGTGGCTCTCGCCGCCGGTCCCGACGATGAACTCGCGGAGGCCGAAGCTCGCGTCGGCGCTCCCGCTCGGCGTCTGGGGCGCGAAGCGCTCGTAGTTGTGCTCGTGGCCGGACAGGACCACGTCCGCGCCGGCATCGTACAGCGCCTGCCAGATCGGTTGCGACATGGCGTCGCTGCCGTGGTTGGTGCCCGAACTGAACCGCGGGTGATGCCAGTAGGCGAGCGTGCACGGCGTGGTGCTCGCGGCGAGGTCGGCGCGGAGCCAGGTTTCCTGGGCCGAGCCGGCACTCATGCTGACATTCGAGTTGAGCGAGACGAGATGCCAGCCGCCCACGTCGTAACTGTAATAGCCACGGCCGGAGGGGCCCGCGAGCGTGCCGAAGTAGCCGTAGTAACCGGACGCGCCGCTGGTGTTGTAGTCGTGATTCCCCGGGCTCGGCTTGGTGCGCGCTTTGTGGCGGCCCCAGGTGGGGTTGTAGCAGTCCGTGTACTCGCTCGCCGTGCCGCTCGAGTAGGCGTTGTCCCCGAGCGTGAACACGGTGCCGGCGATGCCGTCCAAGAGCGTGGCGGTCTGCTGATCGCCATCGTTCCCACAGTCCGAGATGTCGCCCGCACCGACGAACACGGTGGAGCCCGTGGGCGGCGGCACCACGGCGGTGACCGTGACGACGCTGCGGCCGACTTTGGCGCTCGAGGTCGCGGTGACCGTATCCACGCCGGCGGCGAGGCCCGTCACGAGCCCCGTAGAGTTCACGGTGGCGCGGGCGGGGGTCAGGCTGGCCCACGCGATCGGCTGCCCGGTCAGGGTGTTCCCGGCCGAGTCCTTGACCGTGGCGGTGAGTTGCTGGGTCGCGCTGACGGCAATCGTCGCCGTGGCCGGGGCGACCGTCACGGTGGCGGGCGGCGCGGGCGGCGGTGGCGGAGGCGGCAGGGTGCCGCTGAGGCTCGTCACTTGGACATCGTCAAACTCGGCGGTCGAGTTCCAGCCGCCGATGGCGGCGAGGCCGCCGGCGGTGATGCCGCCGTCCGAGGCGCTGAGTTGCTGCACGCCGTTCACGGCGACGGCGAGGGCCGAGCCTTGGACGCTCAACTGCAGCGTGTACCACGTCCCGACGCTGACCCCGATGGCCTTGGGCGGTGCCAAGTCCGTGATCGTGCCGCTCGCCATGCGGCGGAGCTGCACCTGGCCGTCGTTGGTGAGGTTGGCGTAGTAATAGGAGCTCGAGGACTGCCAGCGGGCGAACACGCGGACGATGCCGCCCCCCGACTGGAAACTGAGCGGTTTGATGCGTGCGCGAACGGCGACGTCTTTCCAGGCACTGGTGCCCACGGTGGCCCAGGAGTCGCCCGTGGCGGTGCCCTGCTTCCACGCGTTCGAGCCGTCCGAGACGATGCTCCACGCGCCCAGCAGGCCGGTCCACGAGGCGGAGGCGCCGGCGCTGAAGTCGTCGCTGAACAGGACGGGATTCGTGCTGGCGGTCGGTACGGTGATGGCCGCGCTGCCGGTGACCGTTTCCACGGTCGCGGTGACGCTGGCGCTGCCCGTGGCAACGCCGCGGACGGTGCCGCCCGTATCGACGGTCGCGATGCTCGCGGCGCTCGAGGCCCAGGTCGCGGGCCGGCCGACGAGCACGGTGCCGCTCGCATCCTTGGCCGTGGCGCTGAGCTGCACCGCCTGGCCGATGGCGACGGTGGCGCTCGCGGGGCTGAGGCTGACGCTCGCGACGGGGGTACTGAGCACGCGCAGCGTGAGGCTGCCGGAGATGCCGGAGGCCGTGGCGCTGATCGTGGTACTGCCGATGGTGAGCGCCGTGACGAGGCCGGTGCTCGAGACGCTGGCGACGGCGGGTGTGTTCGAGGCCCAGGTGATCGGGACCCCGGTGACGGGGTTGCCGGCGGCGTCGGAGGTGGTCGCGTAGAGCTGCAGCGTCTGCCCTGGCCGGAGGCCGAGGAGCAGGCTGCTGACGGTCCCCGCGGTCGTGACGAAGCCGATGGAGGCGATGCGGCCCGGAGGGCTGTCCGTCTGGGGTGCGTCGGGCGGACAGGCGGTGAGCACGGTGAGGCAGAGCAGGAGCCCGGCGAGCCGCCGGGTGAGCGATGCAACCGACATAGCAAGAACCCCCTGGAAATGAACGTGTGAGTACGCGGACACCGGATCGCGTCCTCGCCACGACCCAGGGGGCCGACCAGGCGGAGACAGTCCTGCGGTGCAAAGATACCACCCCGTGGGGGAACGGAGCGGTGACGGATGACCGGGAAACGGCATCATTGGGTGGTCGCCCGGCCGGACAGGGCCGAGCGGCTGCGGGCGGATCGCATCGTGCGGTGGTGCTGGCGCGGGCTGTTGCCGCCACCGGCGGCCCGGTGGGCGGAGCCGGGCCGGGCACCGGACTGGCGGGTGGTGCCGCCGCGGTCGACCGACCCGGCCCGACCTTGACAACGTTGTCCACGGAGCTAGATTCCCCCCAATGGTTCGCCGCCTCCCGAAGCGCAAGCCGACCTATCCGGTCATCGGGGTAGGCGTGTGTCTGTGCGGCTGCGGGCGCACGTTCCCGATCCTCGGGAACGGCCGGAAGCCGCGGCGCTTCTACGACGACGCCTGCCGCAACAAGGTGTGGGTGCGCGCGCACCCCCGGCGCCGCACCCCCGTCCCCGGAGCCCCATGACCGCGCGCGCCAAGTTGAGTGTCGATTTCCTCAAGAGCCACACCGTGTACAAGAACGCGCGCGGGGAGCGAGTGCCGGGCGTGACGACCGTGCTGGGCATGCTCAACAAGCCGGCGTTGCTTCCGTGGGCCTGGGATCTGGGGCGGCAAGGGATCGACTTGGAGGCCGCGCGCCGGAAGCCCGCCGATGTGGGGACGATCGCGCACGCCCTCTGCGAGGCGCACCTCCGCGGGATGGAGCTCGACACGAGCAACGTGACACCCGAGATGCTGGCGCGGGCGGAGACGGCGTTTCTCAAGTTCCTCCAGTTCTGGGACGCGCAGCACTACGTGGTGCTCCGCACTGAGTACGAGATGGTGTCGGAGCGGCTGCAGGTCGGGGGGCGGTTGGACATTCTCGCGACGAAGAACGCGGATCCGCGCGAGTTGGTGTTGGTCGATCTCAAGAGCTCGAAGGGGATCTACGACGAGATGCTGGTGCAAGCGGCGGTCTACGCCGCGATGTGGGAGGAGTGTCAGGGCCAGTACGTCGATGACGTCTACATCGTGCGGATTGGCAAGGACGACGCGGACGATCTTGAGGTCCGGGAGGTGCACAATCGGGGCGCGCGGGTGGAGGCGTTCGCCGCGTTGGCGGAGGCCCGGCGGGCGTTGCTCCGCGCGGGCGTGCGGGTCTAACGGACACCACCGAGAGAGCGGGGACGGATGACGGACAAAGCGATCCGACGGATTGAGCCGGAGGCGGTGCCGGCCTTCGTTGGGGTGGACCCCAACTTCCTGTTGGGGCAGGCGAGCCGGATGGCGACGGCGCTCGCGAAGTTGGTGCAGCAGCGCCAGCTCTACAAGATGATTTCGGGGCGCAAGTACATCTTGTGCGAAGGGTGGACGGCCTTGGCGTCGCTGAACGGGGTGACGCCGCATGAGGTCTCGGTGACGGAGTTGGACGGCGTGTATGTCGCCGTCGTGGAACTCCGGCGCATGAGTGACGGGCAGGTGATCGCCCGCGCCTCGGCGGAGTGCGGGGCCCCGGACGAACTGGACCGGCAGGGCAAGCCGGTCTGGAGTACCCGGCCCCGCTACGCGCGGCGCTCGATGGCACTGACGCGGGCGACCGCCAAGGCGTGCCGGTTGGCGTTCTCCTGGATCGTGGCGCTCGCCGGGATGGAGTTCAGCACGACGCCTGCGGAAGAAGTGCCGGACGGGGGCTTCGCGGAGGCGCCGCCGGGGCCCCCCGCGCCCGACACGCCAGCATCGGAAGCTCCCGAGGCGCCGGGCGACGTGCCCTGGCCGGTGGGGGCACGCAAGGGGCAGCCGTTGCGGTCGTTCACGACGGACGAGCTCGTCGCGGCGAAGCGGTGGATTGTGGAGAAGGGGAAGGCGCAGGAGTTGCTCGAGCCCATCGACCGGCTGCTGGCGGCGCGCGGGGCGCCGCCCGCCTGATGCCGACGCCGGCGGAGCGGCGCGCCTATCTGGACGCGGCGGAGATCGCGGCGGAGTACGCCCGCGCGCTGGAGGACACGCCCGCCACGTGGAGGCTACAGAAGGCGGCGGAGACGATTGAGACCCGGATTCGGGCGCTGGCGGCGGGGCCCGACGAGCGCGACCCGTTCACGGCCTGTCTCGCGGTGGGGTGCCCGGAGGAGGCGCTGGGGGCGTTCTGCGGGCGGCATGTGAGGGCGCTGCGGGCCGCGACGATGACGGCGTTAGCGACGGCGATTGTGGACAACGATGGCGTGGCCTACGGGATCGCGGTGCGAGCGGCGCAGGCGGAGATCGCGGCGGCGGAGGGGCGATGATGCTGAGACTCGTTCAGTCCGTCCACTACCGGCAGTTGTGCCACGGGGCGCGCGCGGCGGGGGCGGATCGTACCCTCTGCGGGTATCGCATCGGTCGTTCGTGGCTTCATCATGGGGCGCGCTGGATGACGCCGCCCTATCCTCACGTCTCCTGCAAGCATTGTCGCCGCGTGCTGGCAGCGATGACAGACGCCGAGCAGGCACACGGAGCGCGCGCATGAGCCCGTACTTTCCCCAGCGCAAAGACATCCCCCCGTACTTCTGCCCGAAGTGCAAGTCATGGTGGTATCACGGGAACACCGTCTGCTGTGTCGCGCATCCGCCGGGGAGCTGCTGTCACGAATACGAATCGCCAGCCTCAGACCCGAGGCGTGGGGTCGCCACCGGAGAGGAGCCCCGATGAGCAACGATACGACGCCGTGGCGTCTCCAATACGACGAGCACGGCGCCACACGGCGGGGCTGGCACCTGGAGGAGAGCGGCGGGCGGACGCTCTGGCTCGACGCGGGGGAGTTTACGGAGGCGGAGGCGCTCGCCGTGCGGGACGCGCTGAATCGGCCGAGCGCCCCGGACGGGCTCCGCGCCGTCGTGGAGCCGTTTCTGCGCCGCGACATCATCAAGTACGGTGCGCTGAGTCGTGGCGTTTGGCGCGACTACGAGAAGCACATCGAGGCGTTGAACGCAGCGTTGGGGTCCGCCCCCCGCGGGACCCGGGAGGAGCCATGAGCGACCTTCGACTCGTGACGCGATTCGCCGATGCCATGGCCGAACGGCTGGAGGCGAACGCGCACAAAAGCGGGTGGGAGCGTATGAGCGTCACGGCGCTGCTCGTGCGCGCTGAGCAAGAGTTGGGAGAACTGCGCCGTGCCGTTGAGCGTGGCGAGGGGTTCGGGCGCATCCGCGGCGAGGCCGCCGATGTGGGCAACTTCCTCGGGATGCTGGTCGCCGTGTACGGAGAGCACGAACCCCCGCAGAACAACATGCAGATGCCATCCGACCACCGTTCGGAGGCGTGGTGGGCGCTCCAAGCAGGCGTAGGGGAAGGCGGATTAGCGGGATTGACCGATGCCCCAGACGCCCCCCGCGGGACCCCGGAGGGCTTGATTCCGTGACCCCGCAGCGTCGGTGCACGGACGGTCCCCTCCGGCTGGCGGGGTTCCTGGTGCGGATTGATGCGACCGTACCGGATGGCGAGCTCTGGATCGAGGGGCGGACCATGCGCGTGGGGCGGTTGGTGGACGTCGAGCGGCCGGGCTGGTGGGCGCGGGTATGGGGCAGCCTCCGGCGCTGGCGGTCGCTGTGGTAGGGGCGGCGGTCTTTCCCGGCTTTGTGACGCCCACCAATCTCAAGTGGCGGCACAACCAGGCGGCGGACGCGACGCTCGAGCGGGCGGTCGGTCGGGTGCCTGGGATCGTGGAGCGGTGGCACCGGACGTGGGAGTCGGACTTCGAGCAGTTGCGCGTGATCGTCGCCTGGGACCACGTGAATGGGTGGCACCTGTCGATCTCGCACCCCACGCGCAACCCGACGTGGGAGGAGATCCGCGACGCCCGCTACGAGCTCCTGCCCGATGCCTGCACGGTGGGCATGTTGTTGCCGCCGAAGGCGGAGTACGTGAATGTGCACCCGTACTGCTTTCATCTGCACGAGGTTCCCGGTGACGACTAAGCGGGTGGTGCGGCGGCCGGAGGCGTTCATCGGGCCGGATCACGTGTGCGGACCGGACGGGAGTTGGCCCGCGGGCACGCGCATTGGTGACGTGGAGTGGCGCGTGCTGCCTGGCTGGGACGGCGAGGCGCCTGGGGTGCGCCACCTCGGGCCCGACGAGTGGGAGATTCCCGCGCGGGCGGGGCTCGATCACTGCTACCGCCTTCGGGCACCGGAGCGACCGATGATCTATGTGACCGAACCGTACCACGTGAGCACCGCGGAGATCGAGACGCTCAGCGAGTTCTCGGCTGGCGGGTGGGACATCGACGTGCGGCCGTGGGCCGCGATCTGGTATCCTGGCTTCACCATCGCCATCTGGTGCTCCCGGGACTTGGGGAGATGACCCCGACCGTCGCGCGCCGCGCGTTCGAGCAGGCGATCTGGACGATGGCGTTTCGTGGGCTGCAGGTCCAGCCGAACTATTGGGGCATCGACATCGCGACCCCCAGTTCTGTCTGTCTCTGCGGGGCGTTGCTGGCGGCGACCGGAGCCTCGCTCCAGCGAGGTGATGGGCTCGACATCGGGACCAAGATTCTCGCCGCCGTGGCGGCCCATTTCGGGATCACGTTGGGGCAGGCGGCGGCCCTGAATAACGGCTTCGAAGGGCTGGCGTTTACCGCGCGGCACACGCACGGCGCGCTGGGGGTCGTCCCGGCGAAGGCGCGTCAGTGGTACGATCTCGGGAAGGCGTTTCGGAAGCGGTGGCAGGCGGCGCAACGCAATGGTGTGCCGTCAGATCGGTGACGGCTGCGGGCCCCGAGGTGAAAGGGCAAGTCTGCCGGAGGGGGTGTCGGCCACGGTGGCGGCCGGCGGCAGGCCCCGCAGCTCTGTCTTGACGGAGGCGGGAGACGGGGTAATTTCACGCGAGCGGGCTGCCGTCGGGACCGGCGACCGCTCGTGAGCCCATCTCGGGGGTGAGGCCCTCGGTGCCGGAAGTCGTACCGTCCACGTCTGGCCGATGGGCCCAGGCTGGACGTCCCGACGACTCTCCTACCACCGGGGGCCTTTCCATGCCGATCCCTGCCGAGCGCCTCAGCCGCCTCGTGGCCGATGCCGTCCCGACCGCCCGCCGGATCATGGACCAGCTCGAGCGCGAGCAGCTGCCGGTCGTGCTCACGCCGCCGCAGGCGGAGGATCTGGCCCTCGCCGTGCTGTGGTGCGCGACCGAAGCGCAGTTGGCGCAACGAGAGGAGGACCGAGGGCGGGGGCCGTGACGGCCGCCGAGTTGGCGGCCCGTGTAGGGGCGAAGCGCGCCGGGCGTGCGGAGTGGGCCGTGCGTTGTCCCGCGCACGACGATACGCATCCTTCCTTGAACTTTCGTGATGGCCGAGATGGGGGGATCGTGTTCACCTGCCGGAGCGCGGGCTGCGCGACCGCGGCCATCATCGCCGCGTTTGGCCTGACCTGGGCGGACGTTTGCCCGACGCGCCATGCCACCCTCGGCGAGCCGCTGGCGACGTATGACTATGTGGACGAAACGGGCCAGTTGCTGTTCCAGGTCGTGCGCTTCCCGTCGAAGGAGTTTCGCCAGCGGCGCCCGGATGGGTTCGGCAACTGGATCTGGAAGCTCGACGACACCCGCCGCGTGCTGTATCGCTTGCCGCAGCTCCGCGCAGCCGTCGCGGCGGGCCAGCGCGTCTATGTCGTGGAAGGGGAAAAGGACGTGCTGGCGGTCGAGCGCGCGGGCGCCGTGGCGACGTGCAACCCGATGGGCGCGGGCAAGTGGCGCGACGAGTACGGCGGCGTGTTGCAGGGCGCGGACGTGGTGATCGTCGCGGATCAGGACGAGGCGGGGCGGGCCCATGCGCGGCACGTGGCGGTGAGTCTCTCCGGCGTGGCGCGCCAGGTGCAGCTCGTGACCGCCGCCATCGGCAAGGATGTCAGCGACCATCTCGCCGCTGGCCGGGAGCTCGCGGCGTTGGTGGCGCTGCCAGTGAGCGGGAATGGGGCTGGCCCCACCAGCCCGGGCGTGGCCGAGGCGCCCCGGTTTCGCCTCATCCCGCACGACGAATGGGCCGCGATGCCGCCGCCGCCGTGGTTGGTGCGCGGCTGGCTGCCGCTTGGGAGCGTCGCGGTGTTGTTTGGTGCTTCGAGTGTTGGCAAGTCGTTTGTCGCGTTGGAGCTGGCCTATGCGGTGGCGCGCGGCGTGCCCTGGCTGGGGCAGCCGGTCGAGCAACCCGGGCCGGTGGTCTATCTCGCTGGCGAGGCTGGCACGTCCTTGCGGGCTCGGTGTGCGGCATATCTGCAATATCATGGGGTCGCGCGCCCGGCGGAGGTGCCGCTGGTCATTGTGCCCGACCTCCTCCGGCTGGCGGAGTGGGAGGATGTCAACGCGCTCACGAGTGCCCTCACGGCCCGGTGGCCGGAGGGGATACGGCTCATTGTCTTGGACACATTGGCCGCGGCCTGTGCGGGCCTTTTGGACGAGAACTCGAGCCAAGAGATGACGCTGGCGCTGATGGCCCTGGATGCGTTGCAGCAACGGACCGGCGCCACGGTGCAGGTCGTGCATCATACCGGATGGGCGACGCAGGATCGGGAGCGGGGATCGTCGGCGCTGCGGGGGCGCTGGGATGTGGCGATGTCCTTAGCGCTGGGGGGGGACGGGGCGGTTACCCTGACGGTGCCGAAGGCGCGGGATTTCGAGCAGCCACAGGCCATCCCGATTCGGCTGGTGAGCGCCCATGGGTCGGCGGTCGTGCAATGCGAGGATCGTGCGCCCGCCGCACGGCCGCTGACGGCGCTGGAACGCACGGCGCTGCGGGTGCTGCAGCAGGTGGGTGGGATGGACGGGTTGGGGGCGAACGACTGGTGGCAGGCGACGGACGCGCCGCGGGCCAGTTTTTTCCGGGCCCGGAAGCGCCTGGAGCAGCTCGATGCGGTGGTGTGCGAGCACCGCCGCTATCGGGTGACCCCGCTCGGCGAGAGTGTCTTATGACGCTGTCACGTAATTACGCAAGTGGTACCGTGATACCGAAAATGGGACTGCGTATGATACCAACGGAGTATCGCAGGCGGTATCACCGCTCTGCCGGTTTCGCTACAAAAAACTGTGTAGTCCCTACCAAGGGACTACCACTTTTTGTACGTTTCGGACTGGAACGCGGTGTGAGACTCCGCGATTCCCAGTCCCACGCCAATGTCAGCCAAAAACTCGCCTCGTCCACATGAGGAGGAGGCACGCACCCGTGACCCGTCTGCCACTCACCGACGTCCATATCGACGCCCACGGTCGCCGGTGGTTCCTGTGCGCCCCTCAAGCCTTCGTCCACCAACAGGGGCCACTCGCCGGGGAGCTCGCTGCCGCTGGCTGGCGCTGTGGCTGGATCACCACCGAGATGCCGCCTTCCCCCGATGTGCCTCAGCCTCCACTCGCGGTGCCTCCATGACCGCCCGCTCCCCCCGCCTCTGGCGATGGTGCTGGCGGTGCCACCGCCACCGCAAGGGCCGCGCGTTCCTCGAGGGCGACCGGCTCGTCCTCCGGTGCTCGACGTGCAACGCTGAGCTCGCCGCCCACGCCCCACGCCCGGAACCCCCATGCCCCACGCGCTGACGCGCTCCGGCACCTGCCGTCGCCATACCTGGCGCTACACGAGCCCCCGCGCCCCCACCACCCGCACCTGCGCCCGCTGCGGTCGCCGGGAGGTCTGGGTCCCCATCGGCCCGAGCAACAAGTTCCCGTACTGGCGGCGCGCATGACCCGCCGCCCGTTCCTGCCCTCCGACGCCCCCAGCGAAAAGGCCGTCCTCGCCCGCGTCCGCCTGCTCCTGCACTCGGTCGGCTGTACCACGTACTCGACCGTCCAAACCCGCCGCTCCCGCCAAGCCATCGGCCTCCCCGACCTCTATGCCCTCCACCAACGCCTCGGCGGCTTCTGGATCGAAACGAAACGCCCGGGCGGCAAGCAAACCCCCGGCCAGGTCGCCTTCCAGCACGCTTGCCAACGCGCCGGCGTGGACTACGTGTGTGGCGGGATGCCGGAAGTGATTGCCTACCTCGAGCGCCGCGGAGTCCTCGTCCCCCGCGTGGCTTGCCTCGGCCCGTTCACGGCGCAACATTCCCCGGCAGCGAGAGGCTCCAGCACTCCAGGACCGACGATCTCCCCCAAGAGGCCCCCATGACCCGACTCCTCCTCGCCCTGCTCCTCCTGCCCGCCGCCGCGCGCGCGCAGACCCCCTTCGCGTCGAGCCTCGGGGCCAGCGCCTCCCTCCGCCGCCTGGAGGCCCTGCCCCGCGCCTGGGAGCCCCTAGGACCGACGATCGCCCCGAACGCGCCCCTCACTGTCTCCCGCGTCCGGACCTGGCCCGTCGCCTCTGAGCGCGAGCGCGACCGCGCCTGGCCCTGGATCATCGGCGGCTCCGTGGCCGTCGTGATGGGGGCGATTGCGGAGGGGACCACCGGGACGGTCCTTGTCCTCGGCGGCCTCGGCCTCGGCGGCTATGGCGTGTACCTGCTCACCGAGTGAGGATTCCGCCCCCTTGACAACGTTGTCACACCTGGGTAGGTTCCGGGCACCCTCTCCGGAACCCGACACATGCCTGACTCGATCGACGACTCTGTGTACGACCGCGGGTGATGGATGCCCAGCGTGCAGCGTTCGACTTTGCCCAGCGGAATAGCACCACCACCAGCGTCCGGTGCCCTGACTGCGACGGCTCCGGCGAGCTCGGCCACTACCGCGACGGCACCAGCCTCGTGTGCTCCTCGTGTGCCGGTACCGGCACATTGATACAGCGATGAACTACTTGACCGGGAAAAGTCGTACAGCCCTGAACGATCTCGCCCGCACCGTCGTGCTGATCCCCGACTCCGCCACTGGCTACAAAGTGCTCCGGGCCGATGACCGGGCCTTCCTCGGCATCGTCGTGCGGGATGTCGCCTTCCGCTCTCGCTGGAATTGGTATGCGGCGAATGGCGGATATGGTCACGGGTATCGGTCGCGGACGCAGGCCATTGCGGCCTTGCGCGAACTGGCTGGCCCATGACCGACCTCCTCCCCGGCGCCCTCGTCGTCGGCTGGGTCCTGCTCTACTTCCTGTGGCCCTTCGCCTTCGGCCTCGTCACCGCCCTCGTCATCATCGGCGCCGGAATCGCCAACGGCTGGTCGGGCAACGGCACCGCCCGCGAACGACGCGACCCATGACCATCATCCGCACCCGCCCGCAGTGGCCCGTGCTCGAGGCAGACCGCGCCCCCACCGACACGCAACTGCTGGCGCACAACATGGCCGTCCTCATCGACTGCCTCGAGCGCCTCGAGGACACGCTCGGCGTCCTGCGCGGCCAACTCGATGAGCTCCTGGACCGCCCGTGAACGAGCCGACCATCCAGCGCAACCTGCGCGCCCTGTTCCACGGCGAGCTCGACGAGCTCCTCGACCGCCCGCCAGGCCCCGGCCTGCCGCCGCTCCTCGAGGTCCTCGCCAAGGACGCCCTCGCCGGCCAACGCTTCGGCGTCCGCGTCGTCTCCATCCCCCCAGCGCGTCAACCATCCGGTTGAGGAAATGCCCCGCGCCCACTGGGTCCGCGATGGAGACTTCGGCGTCCGACGCCTCGACGCTCCCCACACCGTCAACCATCCGGTTGAGGAACCCGCTATGCACCACCCCCGCTATGACCCGGCCCGCGACCCCGAAAACTTCCCCCTCGTGTTCTGGACCTGCGCCGCAGCCCCCGGCTTCGCCGTCTATCTCCCAGACCAAAACCAATACGGCTGGGAATGTGACGGCCAGATCCGCGCCGTCGTCGACCCCGACCGCCTGTGCGCCGTCGCGGGCCTCCCGCCCTACGAACGCCCGCGCGCCTTTCCGCAGGGCGCCATGGCCGCCGCCGATCGCTACTTCCGCCACGAAGCCTGGCTCGCCACCTTATCCCGCTACGACCCCTCGGAGGACGAAGACTGAAGACTGCAGCTAAGACTGTGGTGGGACGACCGTTCCAACGCGGCGAGGACCCGCGCCGCGGCCACGGCGTCCCTGGAAAAGGTCGCACCCCCAGCCAGGTCCGCGCCCTCTACCTCGAAGGCGCCGAAGCCGCCTATCCCATCCTCCGCCAGTTCGTCCTCGACGAGAGCCTGGCGACCGGCCACCGTATCGCCGCCGCGAAAGTCCTCGCCGAGGTCGGCCTCCCCTACGAACCCGACCCCGCCGCTGCCCCGCGCCCCACCGGCGAGGAGCTCGTCGCTCACCTCCTCGAGCTGTTGCCGCGCGTCGTCGCTATCCTCCCCGTCGACCGCCAAGCCCTCGGCCAAGCCCTCGCGCACCGGCGCGACTTAGAAGCCCGCCTCGGCCCGCCGCCCGTTGACCCCGCGCGCTAAGCGCGCGCATCTTCCGGCGTGCCCGACGCCGATGCCGCGCTCCTCGACGACTTCGAGCGCACCGCGACGGCCCTTGGCCCGCTCGGCGCGTTCCCGTTCCATTCCCAGCAGCAAGCCACGCTTGCCGCCAGCACCGACGTCATTGTCGTCTGCGGGGGGAACCAGTGTCTCGGCGGCGAGCAACTCGTGTGGGATCCCGTCGCGCACTTATCGCGGCGCGTCGATCAGATTCGCACGCCCTGGCACGTGCTGGCGTGGAATGGAGAACGGTTAGTCGTCGCGGCGGCGGGCGTGCCATTTCCCAAGGCGCCCGGCCAGTTGGTGCGCGTTACACTGTCGAGCGGGGCGTCGTTCGTCTGCGCCCCTGAGCATCGTGTGCAGACGCCTCATGGCTGGCGCGCCATCGCTGCACTCCAGCCTGGATCCGAGCTATTCCGCTCGTGGTCCAATGCGGGCGATGTCCCGTCAACTCCGCACGCAGATGATCGGCATTGGACGCGAACAGTTGCAAGTTCTCCGGTCGATTGTCCTGCTTCCGCTTGTTCCGATGATGGACGACTTCCGTGGGATGCAGATACCGGCCCAGCATTTCCTCCATCACGAGCCGATGCTCTAAGACGTATTTCGTGTGGGTCCGACCGAACGGATGGCCTGGACAGTAACGCAGTCGATACCCGTCGTGGTCCACCGTCACTCCGCCTTTCCAGCGGGGATCGTAGGCGGGTCCCGAGAAGCGCCCGACATGCTGAGTGGTTAAGTGGAGGCGAGCAATTACGCGCTCGACGCGCCGGAGCGGCCAGCCCAGACGCTCAGCGGCTATGCGTTGGGGAACCTGCTGCACTTCGATCAAGTCCCGCAGGCGCGCCACGTCAGCCACAGCAAGCGACAGCATTCGGCCCATTGGTGGTAACCAGTATAGTATCAGAGCGCACGGACCTCAAGTGGGATTTCACGGTCCCTGGCTATCACAACTACTGGTGCGCGGGAGCGATTCATCACAACTCCGGCAAGACGCTCGCCGGCCTCGCTCTCGTCAACCAAGTCGTGCGCCGCTACGGCCCCATCTATCGCCGCCTCCGCAACGCCCAGGGACGCGCGCTGAAAATCTGGATCGCGCCGAACCTGCACGAGAAGTACCGCAGCAATTGGCAGGATCGCTTGCTCCACGACGTGTTCGCGGACCTCCCGTTCACCTACGCCGAGACGCCGCACCCGCTGTTCCGCTGGAAGGACAAACACGGCGGCGGTGAGCTCTGGGCCAAGTCGCAAGAGCAAGGGTTTCTCGCCTTCGAGAGCGATGTGGTCGATCTGGTCGTGTTCGATGAGGAACCGCTCGACAAACGCCTCTACACCTCCGCCCAAGCGCGGCTCGCCAGTACCAACGGCGTCGTGGTGCTGCTGTTTACGCCCCTGAGCGGCCTCAGCTGGACCTTTGGCGCGTTCTACTTGCCGACCGTGCAACCGGAGTACGCCGTGGCCCCCCAGGTCTGGCGCCGCTGGCCTGCGGTCACGGTCATCGAGCAAGGCATGGCCCACAATCCCGCCTCCGTCGCCGGCGGCGGCGTCGCCCGCCTGCAAAACGATCCGAGCCTCTCCGAGTCCGAACGCCAGACGCGGCTCTATGGCAAGTACGGTTTCACCGAGGGCCTCATCTTCCCGGAGTTCGCGGACCTGCTCGCGGAGAACGCGGCGTGCCCCTACATCCTGCCCGACCTGCCGCCCGATCGGCCCTACTCGTGGATCTTCACCGCCGACCCCAACAAGCGGCACGGCGCGTTGCTCACCGCCGTGGACCACGAGGGGAACCGCTACTACGTCGCGGAGCACTACGCCGAGAACCTGCCCGACCGCTTGCACGCCGACGCCTACCGCCGCCTGCTCGTGCGCTGGGCGCGCCGCATTAGCCCCGCCCTCGCCGCCACGCCCGAGGAGCGCCTCGACGCGATGATGGTGCAACCGCTCGTGGATTGCTGGGCCGACCCGGGCGGAGCGGGCGCGCAAGCGATCCTGAACCTGGCCGACTGCGGGATCTACTGTAAGCCGGTGCCGAAGGACGCCGGGAGCGTCAAAGCGAGTATCGACTTGATCCGCCGCGCCGCCTATCTTAACCCCCAGCATCAGAACCCGTGGAACGGGAAGCGCCCGGCGCCGCAGGTGTACTTCCTCTCGAGCTTGCGCTCGACGTGGACGTGGGAGGGCGTGCAGTTCCATGAGTCGCGGCTGATGTGGGAATTGCGCCAGTACCGGCAGAAGGACCTCGCGCCGCCGGACACGCCGATCAAGGAGAAGGACGACCTGACCGATTGTGCGCGCTATGTCGAGCTCGTGCGTCCCTTCACGCCGGCGCCGGCCGATCTCACGCTCCAGCGCCTGCGGGCCCAGCTCGATCCGCTGTCGCGCCGCGCGAGCGAAGCGTTCGACGCCGTCACGGTCGCCGCCACGCGACCGCCCGGCCCGTGGCAGCCGCTCTAGTGGGCGATGACTTCCTCGAAGGAGGCAAGATGCTGCGTCCCACGATTGGTCGGATCGTGTGGTTCTATCCCGACCCCAATGACCCGGAGCTGCGCGATCTCCCGGACGCGATCCCGGCGATCATCACCCGCGCGCACTCCGCGGAGATGGTCAACCTCACCGCGTTCCCCGACGGGCGGTCGCCGGCGCCCTGTTCCTTTGTGCAGCGCGCGGACATCGTGCAGACGGGGGCGCGCTGGCAGTGGCCGGAGCTGGTGAGCGAGTGAGCGTCCTCGCCGTCGCGGCCCTGCTCCTCGCCTATGGCGCGTGCTGCGGGGCGCTCGGCGCTGCGGCGGCCTGGTGGAGCCGCGGCGACACGCTCGCGCTGCTGCGGGCCCAGCTCGCCGACGCCCGCCAGGCCGAAACGCTCGCCGTGGATCGGCTCCTCGCGGCGTGGCGCGATGGCGTGACCATTCCCCCCGCTCCCACGCCGCCGGCGCCGCCGCTCGAGCCGTTGCCCGCCCTCCTGCAGGAGGCCGTAGACGACTGGGAAGATACCGAACATCGGCAGGCGCTCGAGGCTGAGGCGCGGCATGCGCTGGCGACGGGACAATCCCCGGCGGCCATCCTGCGCGCGTGGACGTCCACTGCCTAACGAGAGGAGCCGCACATGGCGCTGAGTTACAACAAGTTTCGCTCGTGGGCGGCCGACATCGGCGGCGCGGCGAATCTCGCGAGCGATACCATCAAGCTCGCGTTGTCGAATACCCAGCCCGTGAACACCAACACGGTGCTCGCCAACATCACCCAGATCACCGCGGCGAACGGCTACAGCTCCGGCGGCAGCGCGTGCACGGGCGTGACCTATACCCAGACCGCCGGCACGGCGACGCTCGCCGCGACCGCCCCGACCTTCACGGCGAGCGGCGGCACGATCGGGCCGTTCCAGTACATCGTCGCCTACGACAGCACGGTGAGCGGCGGGCCGCTCATCGGGTGGTGGGATCGGGGCAGCCCGCTGACCTTGCAGGACACGGACACCTACACGCCGTCGCTCGCGAGCGGCCTCTTTACCCTCGCGTAGCTGTGGCACTCCCGACGACCAACCTGATCGCGCGCTACGAGCCGAAGGTCTACGGCTACTCGGACGCCCAGACCTACGATAGCACGCACAAGTTTTCCAATGCGGTCGGCGGGGCGGACGCCAACACGAACCTCGTCAACCGCGCCAACCTGGGCACGCACAAGCTGAGCATCTTGAACGGGCTCGCCGTCGCCCGCTTTTCCGGGACGACCAATGCGGTCGCCGGGAGCGGGGGGAACGACGCGGCGTGGTTGACGTGGATGAATCAGTACACGGCGAGCCACACGATCGCCGCCGTGGTCATCCCGCGCGCCACCCCCGCGACGGTGCGCCAAGTGCTTGGGGTCGGCTGGGATCTTGCGTCAGGGGTCACCCGCGCGATCGGCTTGAGCGTGCGGATCAGCGCCGCCCAAGCATGGGAGTGGGTCGAGATCGAGAGCTCGCCGGCGAACAAGGTGGCGACCGGCGGCACGGCGGTCCTCAACACGCCCGCGCTGATCGTCGCGACCGGTGCGTCCTCCACGACCTGCCGCCTGCGCGTCAACCAGGTGGAAGTCGCCACGGTCGCCGTGGGGACGCTGCTGGCCACGAGTGGGGCGTGGATCACGACGCTCTACGTCGGCGGCTGGCGGGACGACCTCGGGTCGGTCGGCAACGACGCCCAGGTCGATGTGGCGGCCTATCTGATCTACAAGGCGGTGCTCACGGGGTCGGACCTCACCGACCTCGAGAGCTATCTCAATTCGACCTACATCGTCACCTCGGTCGCCTACACCGACGACCTCTCGCCCGGGAGTTTGAGCCTGAGCGGGCAAGCGGCGGTGCAGGGCTACGGCAACGTGCTCGCCCCCGGCAGCTTTGCCCTCACCGGCCAGAGTGTGACCGATCAACCCGGCGGGCTCGCCGGCAGCCACGGCGGCAGCCTCTGGCTCCCCCAGGGCGGCCGGCGCTTGTGGCGGCCCCCGTCTCTCTCGGAAAGGCGGCGCTAAGTGTTCAACGAGCTGCTCTTGAACGGCGACGTGTTCCAATCGAGCGCCACGGACAATGCGACCGCGACCGTGACCCGGGCCGCGGTCGGCGGCGTGCGCCATTTCGTCGGCGGCCTGGCCGCGGACTACTCGGCGGCCGTCAGCGCGATCAAGACGGTCACGCTGACGCGCGTCGTCGCTGGGAGCACGGTCACGCTCGTGTATCGCTGGGACTTCGCCAAGGGTCCCTTCCTGCACAACTTGCCCTTGGTGGTGCATGGGGACCAGAACACGGCGGTGAGCGTCGCGCTCGAGGCGAGCGGGACGGGCGGCATCACGGGCCGCGCGACGATCTTCCTCGCCGACGTGTAGTATGACGGCCGTCGCCCCGCCGGAGCTCGCCGCCGCTCCCTCCCTGCGGCAACGGCTGTTCGATGCGCGGGGCGCGGGCTATCCCGCCTTCGACGCGAGCCCGCGGCAGAAAGCCGACTACGTCGAGCTCTTGCTCCAAGACTCTGAGGCGGACGCGGTGCTCCGCGCCAAGCGGGCGACGCAAGCGCTCCTGTTCTCGGACGGCCGCCAGCACATCGACTGGACCACGCGCGAGCGCCTCTGGCGCGACCTCCCGCTCCCAACGGGCCGGCTGCGGGTCACCATGAACTACCTGCGGCCCATCCTGCGCTCGCGGATGCAGCGCATGGTCTCGGCGGAGCTGATCTGGCGGACGATCCCGCAGTCCAACGACTACGAGGAACGGGACCGGGCGACGACGTGCACCAACTTCCTGGCCGCGCGCTGGGAAAAGACGGAGATGGACGCCAAAATGCGGCTCGCCCTGTGGTTCGCGTTCCACTGCGGCGTCGCCGTGTTCAAGACCTTCTGGAATCCCGCCATCGGGCCGCTCACGCCCGCGACCGTGCTGGTGCCGCACCCCGAGACGGGGCAGCCGATGGAGTTCCCCGTGAACGCCGAGGGCGCCCCGCTCGCCGATGCCCAGGGCCAGCCCGCCCCCGTCACCGATCCCCAGGTGTTCCGCTACCGCCCGGGCGACACCGATACGGCGCTCCGCACGATCTTCAACCTCCGCATGAATCCGGAGGCGGCGGGGTTCGCGGTCGACGAAGGCTTCCGCTGGCTGCTCGACAGCGAGGTGGTGCCGGTCAGCGTGGTCAAGGAACGCTACGGCGCGCGCGCCGCCCGGGTGAGTACGCTCACCGGGAGTGCCACGGGCCGCACCTACGAGCGCCTCGTGCGGAGTCTGTCCCTCACGCTCGGCGCCCTGACGCCGGAGGCCGTCACGCCGCGCGGCAGTGCGCTCCCGGACAAGGATCTGTGCCTCCTGACCGAATACTGGGAAGCCCCGAGCGAGCTTTTGCCGCAGGGTCGCTTGCTCGTCCTCGCCGGCGGCCAACTGCTCTACCCCCTCGAGGGCGAGGACGAAGGGTTGCCGCACGGGATCGTCCCGTTCGTCCCAGTCTATGACGAGCGCCGGCCGTTCGACCCCTGGGGCCGCGGGGTCGCTGAGGATCTGATCGCGCCCCAGAAGGTCATCAATCGCCAGTGGGAGGCGGAGCTCGAGGAGCAAGCCCGCCACGGCCTCGGGCAGTGGGTGCTCTGGGGCATCCCGGGGCTCTCGGACCAGATCACGAACCTGACTGGGGCGCACATCGAAGTCCCGATGACGAGCGCGCTCGCGCACCGCCCGATTGGCGACATCGTGCAGCGGGTCCCGCCGCCCGGGTTCAACGCGACGCGCTGGCGCTTGATCCAGGAAGCCAAGGCGACGCTGTTCGACATCGGGGCGTTTCACGAGATCCAGCGCGGCCAGGTGCCGCCGGGCATCGACTCGGGGATCGCGGTGCAGTACCTGCAGGAGGCCGAGAACGCGCAGCTGCACGACCCGGTCCGCAACTTGAAGCAGTCGCTCAAGCGCTGGGCGCGCCAACAACTCGCGCTCGCCCGCTGGGGCTACGGCGAGAATGAGGTCCGCTGGCTCCCGGTACACCGCCCCGATCTCGGGTACTTGGTCGAGGGCGTGCGCGGGGCGGACTTGCCCGACCCGGACGACGTCGACATCGACCTCGAAGGCTTCCGGCCCACGTCGCAAGCCGCCCTGCGCGCCGACATCAAGGAGTTCATGGAGAAAGGCTTTCTCGACCCGCGCCGGGGGTTGCAGCTCATGGATCTCGGGCGGGGGATCGAGGGCGCGTTTGAGAGTCAGACGCGCCACTATGCGCGCGCCCGGCGGGAGAACCTCGCGATCCAACGGGACGATGTGGTGCAGATCCCGCCGCCGGAAGGCACGCCGACGGCGGCACTGGGCTACGCACTCGTGCATCGGGACCAGACCCCCTATCTCTTGCCCGCCGACGACGAGCACACGGTGCATGTCGAGATCCACGCCGATATCTTCTTGGACGACGCCCAACCGTGGGCGACCCGTCATCTGATGGGTCTGCATTTGGCCGAACACCGGCTGATGGCGGCCCAGCAGTTGCAGCAGATGGCCACCGCGCAGCAACCGCAGCCTGGTGCAACGGGAGGAGCGCCCAGTGGCGAAGGGACGTAAGGGGGAGCCACCGATTAGCGGCCATGAGTACCTGCGCCGGCGCGGCCTCACGCCCGGGGCGCGCATCTATGGCCAGAAACGCGGCACGCCCAACCGCACGGAGCGACCGACGCGCCACGATCTGGATTGGGCCGCTGGCTTCCTAGAAGGCGAAGCGTCCTTTCGCCATTCGCATGTCGCGGTCCGGCAAGTGCAACGCGAGCCGCTCGACCGATTAGCCCGCGTGTTCGGCGGTCGTGTGCTCCCAGTGAAGCAGCATCCTCGCTGGAATCTGTGCCACTATTGGGGCGTTTCCGGCTCTCGGGCTCGGGGCGTCATGCTCACCCTGTTCGTGCTGCTGTCTACTCGTCGCCGCCAGCAGATTCGCGCCGCGTTTCTTGGAGGGTCCTCCGATGCCCAATCCGCCGCCGAGTGAGCCGTCCGCTACCCCGCCGCTCAGTCTCCAAGCCCAGGCCGAAGCGCGCCATCAGGAGTGGGTGCACAGCGAATCCCCTGCCCCGGCGCCGCCCGCGCCCGAGCCGGGCCCGCCGGCCCCGGACACCCCGACGCCGGCGCCCGCCCCGGCCCCCGAGGCTCCGCCCCCCGTCGAGGACTTCATCGAGGCGCTGATCCGCGAAGCGGCGGGCGACCAGCCGGCCGAGATCCTCAAGATTCCCGTCACGGCCAAGCTCCCGCTCAAGGTCCAGGGCGAGATGCAGTACCAGCCGCTGCAGGAGGTGCTCGGCGGCGGGATGCGGCTCGAGGACTACAAGGCCAAGACGCGCGAAGTGGCGGAAGCGCGTCGGGAACTCGAGCAGCACGCGGCCCAACTGATCGCCGACCGCGCGCGCATGGAAGCGCGTGAGCAGTGGGTGAAAGACGAGCGCGCGCGGCTGCGCGAGGCCCAGACCAACCCCGAGAAGTGGGAGGCGTACCAGAACCACCTCCGCCTGCTCGCCGAGGACCCGACCTATGCCAAGACGCACGAGGAGGCGCTGGCGGGCCGGGAGCGAGCGGCGGAGGACGCGGCGGAGGACGCGGCCCGCCACCAGCAGCGCGTGCAGCAGGGCGTCGCCCAGGCGGCGCAATGGATTCTCGAGGTGGGGGCGGAGCCCGCGTTTGCGAACGTGGATCTGGATCGGGTGCGGACCATCTACGCCGAGCAGTTGGAGCGCGGCCAGGCCGGGCTTGACCCCGCCGCGGTGCGCGCTATTTTCACGGGCGAGGCCCACTATCTCAGCACGAGCCTGGGCCCCGTGCAACAGGAAGTCGCAGCCCTCCGAGCCCAAGTCGCCCAACTCCAGGGCGCCACCTCGGCGGCCGCGCACAACCGAGCGACGCAGCATGCAATCGACCGGGCCAAAGCTCCGCCGGTGACGACGGGGCAGCCGGCCGCTCCCAGTGCGCCCGACCGCAAGGTGCGTCCGTTCACCCCGCGGGAATGGGTCGACATCAATCGGGAGTGGAATAGCCGGCGCGACTAACCTGTTCGCCGGAGGGCTGACCGATGGCTGTCACTCCGACTACCTTGACCGAGCTGAACGACTTGGGCAAGGACTACTTCTCCAACGTTTACGTCCAGCTCATCAACCCCGAGACCCCGCTCAAGGCCCAGTTCGCCAAGCTCGAGAACGCGCAGTACACGGGCCGCAAGTGGATTTTCGGCGTGCAGACCCGGATCGGTGGCGGCGCCGCCAATGCCGGGGCCAACAAGTCGCTGCCCGCGGCCGCCGCTGGCGGGTACGACCAGGGCGAAGCGGGCGTCGTCCGCACCTACACCCGCATGGCGCTCGACGGCCTCGCGATCGAGGTCACCAAGAAGCAGGCCGGGTCCTATCGGCCCGCGCTCTCCGAGACCATGAAGGACCGGCTCCAAGCCCACGATCTCGAAGTCAACCGCCAGTTCTTCTGTAACGGCGATGCCCAGGTAGCCGTCCTGCTCACGGATTCCAACACGAGCCAGGTGCTCACCAAGGACTACGGCGTCACGAACGGGGGCCTGGGGTCGCGGCACATCTACGTGGGCGACGTGCTCCAGCCCTACAGCCAGGCGTTCGTGGCGCGCACGAAATGCACCGTCACGGACGTGGACCACAGCACGGCCACGATCACGGTGACGCCCGATCCCGTCACGACCGCCGGCGACTTCTTCGCCCGGGCGACCTCGGACACCGACAACTACATCGCGGGCGAGGCCAACGGGCTCCTGGCGAGTGTCAAGGATTCGGTCACCTTCGAGACCATCCCGGCCACGGGGCCGTGGAAGAGCACGCGGCTCCACAACTCGGGCACGCTGCGCGATATCGCAGACTCGCTCGTGATGCAGGTGATCGAGCAGATCCGTGCGGTGAGCCGCCAGACCCCGGACCTCGCCGTCTGCCGGCCGGGGCTCGTGCTGCGCTACTCGGAGCTCTTTCTCCCGCTCCGGCGCATCGACGGCCAGGACATGCAGCTCAAGGCCGGGTACAAGCCGGTCTCTCAGATCATGCACGCGGGCGGCGCCATCCCCGTCGTCACCGACAACGACTGCCCCAACGGGCGGCTGTTCCTCTTGAACACCGGGGCGTTCCGGCTCGCGGATCTGGTGGGCTCCGACTGGGCGGACATGGACGGGGCGACGTTCGACCGGGTGACGGACAAGGACAGCATCGAAGGGTACATCCGGAAATACTGGAACCTCATCACGGTCCAGCGGAACGCGAACGGCGTGATCGAGGACTTGAACGAGGCCGCGATCGACAAGGCCGTGTAACGAGATACCCCACGGGGGGGCGCGGGCCCGTTCGGCCGGCCCCCCATGTTTCCTGAGGGAGTGGCGACTATGCTGAGTGCCGACGTGAAGCGGCGCCTCGACATTGGACTCACCAGTGTCGCGGCGGCCACCGACCTCGAGGCCCTGCTCACCCCGGTGGGCCTCACGGGGACCACGTGGTACGTGGACACCTACCACGGCTCCAATTCCGGGGATGGCCGCTCGTGGCGCTCGCCGTTCCTGACGATGGCCTACGCGCTGAGCCAGGTCGCCACCGGCGACACGGTCCTCTTTCGCGGCAAGGTGCAGGAGGAGTGCGTCGGCTCCAACCTCGTGTTCGACGTGACGATCATGGGCGCGCTGTCGCTCCACCACGCCGACCAACCGGGCTCGGGCAGCGCGCTCTACGACTACGGGGCGGCGAGCTGGGTGCCGCCGAGCTCGTCGGCCGGGCCGCTGCTCAAGGTCCGGGGCCGCGGCTGGAAGTTCGTCAACGTGCTGTTTGATGCGCCCAGCGCCTACGCGGCCGTGCGCCTCGAGCGCAACGCGTCGAGTGGGACGGACGAGTACGACGCCTCGCACGCCTCGTTCATCGGCTGCGACTTCCGCAGCGGGCTGTACGGCATCCACGACTACGATGGGTGCTGGAACGTGACGGTGCGGGACTGCGTGTTCGAGACGTTCGACGCCTCGGCGTCGGCGGCGGCGATCATCTCGACGACCAATGTCGGGGTGGCGGCCCCGCGGCGCTGGCGGATTCTCAACAACCTGTTCCAGGCCGAGAGCACGACCAACGGGAACG